>WPCG01114806.1_pt1 | contig 74390 bp, 62 predicted proteins | sample 5403311 | NCBI WGS metagenome assembly WPCG01 (sample SAMN12869467, study PRJNA574797) | sludge metagenome | isolation source: wastewater treatment of Control | place: China:Beijing | collected 2019-05-17
GGGTTAAATTCGTGGAGTAATTCAATCCGTTCGTGGATTGCTTTAACATCAACTTTAAGTGCTTTTGCTAAGGCAACGATTTGTTCTTCTTCTTGTGGTAAGAATTCGTGTAACGGTGGGTCAAGTAACCGAATCGTTACATTCATGCCAAGCATCACTTTGTAAAGTTCATAGAAGTCTTGTTCTTGATATGGCAGAATTTGGTTTAATGCATCAACACGTTCTTCCGTTGTTTTCGAAAGAATCATTTTCCGCATAAAGAAGATGCGGTCCGCGTCAAAGAACATATGTTCTGTGCGGCATAGACCAATCCCTTCTGCACCAAAGTCTAACCCGTGTTGGGCGTCAAGTGGTGTATCAGCGTTAACGCGGACGCGTAACCGCCGATATTTGTCAGCTAAATCCATAATCCGTTTGAAGTCACCGGTAAGTTCTGGTTCAACAAGTGGTAATTCACCAGCGTAGATTTTCCCAGTTGAGCCGTCGATACTAATAACATCATCACGGCCATAAACTTTATCGCCAACTTTCATTGTTTGGGCTTTTTCATCAATAATGACGTCATGCGCACCAACGATACATGTTTTACCCATCCCGCGGGCAACAACAGCAGCGTGACTTGTCATCCCGCCGCGCGCAGTTAAAATCCCTTCGGCGGCAACCATGCCAACGATGTCTTCGGGTGAAGTTTCACTACGGACAAGAATAATTTGTTCGCCCGCTTCTTTCCGCGCCGCGGAGTCTTTTGCGTCAAAGGCAATTTTCCCAACAGACGCACCAGGGGATGCTGGTAAGCCAGTTGCCATTGCAGTTGCTTTCGCTAACGCTTTTTGGTCAAAGCCAGGGTGTAATAATGTATCAAGCATCGCTGGATCAACACGTAAGACAGCTTCTTCTTCACTAATTAATCCTTCATCAATTAAGTCGGTAGCAATTTTAAGTGCCGCATTTGCGGTCCGTTTGCCGTTGCGTGTTTGTAAGAAGTAGAGTTTACCTTCTTCAACGGTAAATTCCATGTCTTGCATATCGCGGTAATGTTTTTCCATCGCGATCACTGTTTCTTCAAATTGGCGATAAACAGCAGGGAAGTTTTCTTCTAACCATGAAATTGGTAGTGGGGTGCGAATACCAGCAACAACGTCTTCACCTTGTGCGTTTGGTAAGTATTCGGCAAAGATGTGTTTTTCACCAGTTGCCGGGTTACGTGAGAACGCAACACCAGTGCCACTTGTATCACCTTTGTTACCAAAGACCATTGATTGGACGTTAACTGCTGTACCCCATTCGTATGGAATGTGGTGCATTTTGCGGTAAACGTTTGCCCGTTCATTGTCCCAACTGCGGAATACGGCGGTAATTGCTTCCATTAATTGCACTTTTGGATCAACCGGGAAGTCTTCACCAAGCACTTTTTTATAGTGGGCTTTAAATTGGACGACTAATTCCCGTAAATGTTCCGCTTTTAGTTCGGAGTCAAGTTTAACACCTGCTTTTGCTTTCATTTTTTCGAGCATGTGTTCCATTTCTTCACGGCCTTGGCCACGGACAACGTTGAAATACATTAAAATAAAACGCCGGTAGCTATCAAACGCAAATGTTTCATTTCCTGTTTCACGTGTCATAACTTCGGCGACTTCATCATTTAAACCTAAGTTTAAAATTGTATCCATCATGCCCGGCATCGATGCGCGTGCACCAGAACGGACACTAACTAAAAGTGGATTTGATTTCCCACCAAAGGTTTTTCCGGTTTCTTTTTCAAGCCCAGTAATTGCCTCGTAAATTTCTTTAATCACATAATCAGGTAATTTTTTACCAGATGAATAGTAAAGGTTGCATGCTTCAGTTGTAACTGTAAAGCCTTCAGGAATCGGAATACCGACTGATGTCATTTCCGCAAGACCTGCCCCTTTACCGCCAAGAATTTCTTTGCCTAACTTGTGGGCATCTTTATTCTTGAACGAATAGACATATTTCTTTTCTGCCATATTTTTCCTCCTTTATATCTAGCAGTATTTAACATACCATCGTGAATATAATATCATAGATATTAATCAAATTATTAATTATCACTCGTTTATACGCATAAATACGCCACAATGTATAAAAAATGATAATTTGCTACAATTAGAGACATAAGGAAATAGCACAAAATGAAAACAAATGAAAAACTCGTTTTAGCAATTGACTTTGGTACACAATCCGTCCGTGTTTCGATTGTTAACCAATTTGGTGACATTAAAGCAATTGTTAAAAGTAAATATAATGAAGCTTATTTTAGTAGTGAACCAGGCTTTGCCGAACAAGACGCAAATTATTATTGGTATGAACTATGTAACGCAACTCATCGTTTAAAAGAAAAACATGGTGATTTACTGGCAAAAGTTTTAGCAATGTCGGTGACGACATTTCGTGACAGTCCCGTCTTTTTAGACGAAAACTTTATGCAAACACGGCCCATGGTCCTCTGGCTTGATCAACGCCAAGCCGCACTCCATAAAAAACTCCCGCTTATTAAACGGATGTTGTTCTGGATTGTTGGAATGCGTGAAACCGTTATTTTAAATATGAAACGCACACCCGCGATTTGGGTGCAAGAAAACGAAAAAGATGTATGGGCAAAAACAAAACATTACGTTAATTTTTCCACATTTATTAATTATAAACTCCTTGGTTCGTTAATCGATAGTGCCGCAAATCAAACCGGGCACTTCCCAATTATGTTTAAAAAAGGTAAGTGGTATGGGAAATTTGGCCTTAAAAACATTTATCAAGTCCCAAACTCGATGCTTGCAAACATTGTCCCGCAAGGCACAATCTTAGGCACAATTAGCGAAGCAGTTAGTAAAGAAACCGGTATTCCGGTTGGGATCCCGCTTTACGCTGTGGGGACAGATAAAGGGAGTGAAGCATTTGGAACGGGTGCATTTCGGAAAGATATCGCCGCCATTTCCTATGGTACTGCTTCGTCAATTTCTGTAACAAACAAACGTTACATTGAACCAGAACTATTTCTTCCCGCCTATAGCGCACCAATCCGCGGCTTATTTAATATGGAAGTACAAATTTATCGTGGTTATTGGATGGTTGGCTGGTTTATTAAAGAATTTGGCGCCGACGAATCACTTGAAGCACGTATTGAAGCACTTGCAACCGAGGAAGTTTTAAACGAAAAGATGTTAGAAATTCCACCGGGCTCACAAGGACTTGTACTCCAACCATATTGGGGACCAGGACTTAAACGCCCGGAAGCGCGTGGGGCGATTGTTGGCTTTAGTGATTTCCATACACGTATGCACATCTACCGCGCAATAATTGAAGGAATTGCGTATGGCTTAAAAGAGGGTCTTCAAAATATTGAACGCCGGCAACATCAACGCGTTAATGAAATTCGTGTATCCGGTGGCGGTTCGCAAAGTGATGCAGTTTGTCAAATTACCGCGGACATCTTTAATATTCCCGTTAAAAGAACACAAACGTATGAAACAGCAACGATTGGTACGGCACTTGCAACGTTTTATTATTTAGGTGTTTTTAAAACAATTGATGAAGCAACCACGAGTATGGTGCACCTTGAAAAAACATTTACGCCAAACGCCGAAAACGCGAAAGCATATAACAAACTTTATAAAGATGTTTATCGTGAACTTTATCCAAAACTTAAAGGTATTTATAAAAAATTACGTAATCACAAATAAATAAAAACGGCCCCTCATTACGAAAAAAGGGGCCTTTTTTGTCGTTAAAAGTACGCTATTTGTTTATTTCTTTGTTGTTATTATTGTTATTACTACTATCAACACCTAAAAACTGAGCATTGTATAAACTAGCATAAAACCCATCAGCATTTAATAATTCTTCGTGCGTACCTGTTTCAATAATATTCCCGCGATGCATGACTAATATTTTCTTTGCATTACGAATCGTACTAAGACGGTGCGCAATAATGAATGTCGTGCGATCTTTCATAATATCTTCCATTACTGATTGAATCGCAAACTCAGTACGTGTATCCACACTACTTGTTGCTTCATCAAGAATGAGAATCTTTGGTTTAGAAATAATGGCGCGCGCAATCGTAATCAATTGGCGTTGTCCTTGCGAAATATTTGTGCCGTCTTCGTTAAGAATAAATTCGTATTCGCCGGGTAGTGTCGAAATAAAGTGGTGAGCCTTTGCCGCTTTTGCCGCGGCGACAACTTCTTCTTCAGTGGCGTCACGATTACCGTAACGAATATTATTTTTAATTGACCCTTTAAAAAGCCATGTATCTTGTAACACCATGCCGACACTGCGGCGGAGCGCGCGACGGGAGTAGTCACGAATATCGTGACCATCAAGGGTAATTGATCCACCATTAATTTCATAAAAACGCATGATTAAGTTTACAAGTGTTGTTTTTCCCGCACCCGTTGGCCCAACAATCGCAATCGTGTCACCCGGATTAACATGAAGATTTAGATTTTGGATAAGTTCTTTGTCCGGTGAATAACTAAAGTCTACTGCTTTAAAGCAAAACTCACCGCGCACATTGTCATTTGTTGTAATCGCATCTTCCTTATCAGGCGTTTCTTCTGTTTCATTTAATAAGTTAAAGACACGTTCAGCGCCTGCGAGGGTTGTTTGGATTGTATTAGAAATTTGTCCCATATTCATAAATGGTTGGGTAAAGTTATTTAAGAAGATTAAAAATGGCGCAAGGCTAATAACATCTTGCGTTAATCCGGCAACAACAAGCACCCCAACGTAACCAAGGTTACTTACAAACCGAATGGATGGGAAAATAAATGAACTTAACCATTGCGACCAGAAGTTTGAGGCAGCCATCGAGTCATTTAAGCCCGTAAATTGCGCGAATTGTTTTTCTTGTTGGTTAAATAATTGCACAACTTGGAGGCCAGCAAAGTTTTCTTCAACGACACCTTCAAGCTCGCCTGTTTTCTTTTGGAACGTAATAAATTGTTTTTGTGAGTTCTTTGTGACAATAATGGTAATAAAAAGTGAAGCCGGAATCATAAAGAGGGCCACAAGTGCTAGGCGCCAGTTAACAACGAACATCGCAATTAATACACCAAAAAATAGTGTAATTGAACTGACAATCGTCACAATTACTTGATTTAAGCTTTGGGCAATCGCATCAACGTCGTTTGTGCCAATTGATAATAGTTCACCATATGGGTGTTTATCAAAGTAACTTAGGGGTAAATTATCGTATTTATCACGTAATTGATTACGTAATGAGTAGGCATAATTACCAGAAAGTTTATTCGCAACGAGTGACGCCACCATTTGTAATAGTGCGCCCGACACAATAAGCCCAAAAATTACGGCAAAATCAAGAATAAGTTTTGTCCAATTCAAGCCAAGCGACGGATCAGTCTTATCAACCAAGTAATACCCAACTCGCGGCCCACTGTCGCCAAAGGATGACATAATTTCGCGTAATTGCAAGGGGACAAAGATGGTTGATAAACTTGCCAAAATGAGCAAGATAATAATTAAGATTAACGGCCCACGAAATTGTTTAAATTCACCTAATAATGCTTTTAAGGTTTTCTTAAAGTCAGTTGGACGGCGTAAAGTACGAACGCCCGGGCCACGCCCACCATGCGGTCTACTCATGTTAGTTGCCTCCTTCTAGGGCGACACTCTTCACGAGATCGCGCGATTTCTTAATTTCTTCAGCATCAAGTTGTGAAGTAACAATTTCTTGGTAAACAGAACACGATTTAACAAGTTCGTTATGTGTGCCTAATCCAACAATAACACCTTCGTTTAACACAAGAATTTGGTTGGCGTCCATAATTGAACTAATACGTTGCGCAACAATAAATATTGTTGAATGTTTCGCATATTCGCGTAGTGCCGTTCGTAACCGAATGTCCGTACGGAAGTCGAGTGCACTAAATGAATCGTCAAACACATAGACTAAAGGTTTACGCACTAATGCACGCGCAATCGCAAGGCGCTGTTTTTGTCCACCACTAAAGTTTTTACCACCTTGGGCGACGGGCGCATCAAGGCCTAATGGGAGCCGTGACACAAAGTCGGATGCTTGCGCAACTTTTAATGCTTCCCACATTTCTTCATCGGTTGCATCTTCTTTGCCAAACTTCAAATTATCACGAATGGTCCCACTAAAAAGGATGGCGGTTTGCGGAACAAAGCCAATTTTGCTGCGTAAATCATGCATTTTAAAGTTTTTCACATCGTGACTATCAAAAGTAATACTACCTAAATTAGCGTCATGAAAGCGTGGTAATAAATTAATAATTGAACTTTTCCCAGAACCAGTTGAACCAACAATGGCCGTAACTGTTCCGGGTTTTGCGGTAAAGTTTATATTTTTTAATGTGGGATGTTCGATATCCGAAAAGGTAAATGTGACATCGTTAAAGGTGACAACACCCTCATTAATTAAATCTTCTGCCAGTGGTTGTTCTGGATCAACAATAGTTGCGGTAACATTTAAAACAGCATTGATCCGTTTAGCACTTGCGGACACTTGCGGGAACATAATAAACGCAAAGCTTAACATTAAAAATGACATCATAATGTTTTGTACATACATTGATGCTGCCATTGTATTGCTAAATGCATTGGCGTCATACGGCATTTGGCCGGTGAGCATGTTATTTAAAATGACAAAGCCCATAAAGTAAATACCAAAATAGGCTAAGTTAAAGAAGATATTAATTGTTGGTTGCACAACAGTCATGATGTTATTTACTTTAATCACAACATTTGTCATCTTTTTGTTCGCATCATCAAAGAACCGTTTTTCGCGTTCTTCTTGGTTGAAGGCGCGGATGACACGTACGCCCGTTAATCCTTCACGGAATAAAAGTGTTACATAGTCAAGTCGTTCTTGAATTTGGATAAAAATGGGTGAAGCGATCACAAATGTAAGCACCATAATAATCAAAATAATCGGGAGCGCAACAAGGACAATATAAAAATACATTGGATCAAGCCGTAAAAGTTTCCCTGAGCCAATAATTAAAAAGATTGGTGACATGACAAACACACGATTAATCATAAACATAAAGTTTTGTACAACACGGGTATCATTTGTTAAACGTGTTAATAAACTCGCCGTGCCAATATCATTAATGTTTGTAAGTGAATACGTTTCAACTTTTGTAAAGATGTCACGCCGTAATATCCGGCCAACTTCTGAGACAAACCGTGAGTTTAACAAGCCTTGACCAACGGCTAAAAGCATAATGGCCGCCGCAATGCCAATCATCGCACCACCAAGACCAAACATTTTAAGAGTATCTTCGCGTGTTAACGGGTTAATACCCGCATTTCCGACAATTATTTGAATCTCATTAATAAAATCAGGTAATCTTAACTGTAATAATGATTGACCAGCGACAAGACCAATAATAATTAATACTTGCCACCAAATGTGTTTTGCAACTTTATATAATTTAAACATTGTGCACTCCTTGTAAAAATGGCAAATATAAATCACTTGCCTTAAAAGCGTTTTTGCATAACGATGCATTAAAGATTTTCGCACTAATTAAGCCTTGAAACATTGTTTGGACTGTTTTTAAAATATCTTCAGCACTTAAGACGGTAATAAGCGCGCCACTAGTTTGCGCATTACGAATAACTGTTACCGCCGCATTAAGCCATTTATCATGAATTTTTAAAATTCGTTCGTTATAAGGCGCCCCGTCATGTTCGAAAGCGATTAAACTTAAATAATAAGCAGCCATCGGGTTATCTTTTAGTTCATCAACAAGCCGCGCAATAATACCAACAAAAAGTAGTTCAGCGGGAACATCTTGTTTTTGTAGGTCAACGGCAAGTGGATAATAATTACTGACAATAAAGGCGATTGCTTCGTCGTAGAGTTCATTGATATTTTTGAAATAGTGATAAACAAGACTATGGCCACAATTTGCTTCACGGGCAACCGCGGCTATTGTCATATCCATAAATGAAACACGTGCAAATAAGCGAATACCAGCATCGAGTATTTGCATGCGTTTTGTTTGTTTCGTCGTACTCTTTTTTCTTGTTGCCATGTTAAACGATTATAGCAAAATTAAACATTAAAAACTATTATTTGCGCACTTTATTAAATTTAAATTTAATATGAATGATTTTTATGTTTAGATATTTTTAATTGTTACGAGCTCTTCATTTGTTAAACGGCGATACTCACCTACGGCTAAATCATTTGCCGTAATAGTGGCAAATGAAGCACGGTGGAGACGGACTACATTTAATCCAAAGGTGGCAAACATCCGCTTTACTTGATGGAATTTACCTTCAATAAGGGTGACTTGTGCAGTTCTTTCACTTATAATCTCAAGTTTAGCCGGTAGCGTCATATAATCATCATTAATCATAAATCCTTCACTAAATTTTGTGATTAATTCCGGCCTTATTGCCTCATCTGTTTCAACGATATAAATCTTTTCTGTCGCGGTTTTAGGACTAATAAGCCGATGCGTTAATTTACCGTCATTAGTTAACAGTAAAACACCGGTTGTATCTTTATCGAGTCGACCAACAGTGTGGACATCGTGCTGGACAAATTCTTCAGCGTACTTCACTATTGTTGGGTGGACATTGTCTTCATTAGCACACACGTAACCCGCTGGTTTATTAATAACAAAATAGTGAAATTCCGTATAAGTTAGTACTTCATCATCAAAAGTAATAACATCAAATGCTGTATCAAGCTTATAACCTTCTTTTAAAATAACCTCACCATTAACTTTAACCCGTTTGGTGCGGATATATTTTTTAACAGTTGTCCGTGTTTCAAATAATGTTTTACTTAAAAACCGATCAAGACGCATTATTCTTCTTCCGGTTTATCTTTTTTAAACTTGCCGACAATTGCAAACCACCAGCGAATGAAGGTGGGCTCATGTTTTTTCACTAAGAAATAAAAACCAACCGCGGTTAACCCCGCGGTAATAAGCCCGGCAATAACGTCAGTTGGATAATGGAACGCAAAATAAAGTCGCGAATACGCCATCAGTGCACTAAAGATAATCGCGGGTACGGACCATTTAGGATGATAAATACTAACGATAAACGCAAAAATAAAGGCAGATAAAGTATGCCCCGACATAAATGCATATGAACTTGGCACTAAAAATTCGTTTAATTTACTTTGATTTCCGTAATCAACCATATAATTCGCTAACCATGTTGCGTCATCCGTTATCCCAGCGTGTAAAAAAGGCCGGGGCCGTGCGACAAGAATTTTAAATACGAAATTATTAAAGCCCGCGACGAGGATAAGTGCGAACAAACTAACAAGACCGGCGCGTCTTGTCTTTTTAAAGAAAATCATCGCAATCGACATTGCAAAGAATACAACTGCTAGTTCACCAAGCAGTGTAATGATCGTAAACATGACATCAAAAAATTTGTTATGCGTATTTTCAACAATCCAACGTAAGAATGTGTATTCCCAATTAAGCATTTCGTTCATCCTCCTTGTTTTCTAACATTATTTCATTATCTTCATTGTGACTTTTTTGTTCAACTTTATCAACTAAACCAAGTAGGAAATAAGAAACAAGCGCTCCTGCAATAAGCATTAGCATGCTTAAAATAAGAGTTAACGGCTCAAAAGTTGAAATTTTTGCATATTCAGGGCGAATTTTCCCGTTAAAATATGCAATGGTAATTGACCCAATAATAAACCCTAAAATGGCAAAGTGCGTTTTTGTACGGTTTTTCGTTAGGAAGTATTTATAAGTTTTTGCAATGATAATAAGGCCAAGAAATGAACCGATTACAAATGATAAAAGTGCGCCTAAATCATAACCAACATGGATAAAATCAAATTTTACTAAACGGAATAAAAAGTCGATAAGTTCCTCGTAATATCCAAAGGCAATTAGTATAAATGTACCCGAAATCCCCGGTGATATATGGCCACCCATTGACAAGAAGGCGACAAAAAAGAGCAGAGCAACTTGTAAGATATCAATATTTAATAAGTCGCCATGTAATGTACTAAAATAGCTAAAAGCACCAAGACTAAAGACGAAAACAAAGCCACCAAATGTTAGTAGTAAGTTTTTCCAATTAAAATGACCGCGTAGTGGTGCGTGAAATGTACGCAGTCCGCCAATTGTTAAGCCCGCAAAAAAGGAAATTGTTAAAAACGGAAAATGTTCAAGTAGTAATTTTATGGGATAGAATAAAGCACCAATGCTTACAACACCACCGATACCCATTGGGATTAATAATTCGAGTGCTTTACGTGGATTTTTGCGAAAATCCGAAACAGCGCTAATTAATTCATCATAAACGCCAATTAAGACGGCCATTGTTCCGCCCCCAATTGCCGTGATTAAGGCAAATCCAAGGAGTAAGCCTTGGAGGAATCGTTTTAAGTATGTGTTCATAAATTAAATATTAGCATATTTAGTGCTATAATTTGTCAAGAACGTATGAAATTATTTGTTGGTTTAGGCAATCCGGGAGCGAAGTATAAAAACACGCGACATAACGCGGGGTTTTTAGTCATTGATAAATTTGCCGAGATTGCACAGGTTGATGTCGATAAGAATGATTTTAAGGGACTTTTTACAAGTTTCAACTATGAAGGTGAACGAATTTTTCTCTTAAAGCCACAAACGTTTATGAATCTTTCTGGCCAGTCGCTTGTGCAGTTTATGAACTTCTTTAAAATTGCAATTGATGAAATTTATATTATTTATGATGATATGGATTTATCTCCAGGAAATATTCGTCTAAAAGAAGAGGGATCTTCTGGTGGACAAAAGGGGATGCAAAATATTATTGAACTATTAGGCACCCAAACATTTAAACGGATTCGGGTTGGGATTGGCAAACCACTATATGACGGTGTCGATCATGTATTAACTGTCCCAACCGGCGAAGAAGCAACACACTTTAATGACGGAATCACGAAGGCAAGTCAAGCACTTGTGGACATTTTAAAACATGACTTTAAAGAAGTAATGAAAAAATATAATGTGAAGGAGACCAACGAACAACCAGGTGAGTGAACTATTCAATAGACTATTTCCCAAAGATACACCCCCCTCGTTTGCAAAAGAACGAGTTTTTGTCACGTCTGAATTAGTTGGAACAGCCCTCCTTGTTGCCGAATCATACATTAAAAATCCACAAAATTATGTCGTCATTACAAACAATTTATATAATGCCCAAAAGTTAATTTCGACACTACAAACTTTTGTTGATCCAGCAGCAATTTTATTTTATCCAAATGATGATTTACTCTTTACAGAAATCCTCACCGCGACAAAAGAATTAGAAGCCCAGCGCATTTATACAATGCACAAAGCCACCGAACAAAACGGCAAGTATATTTATGTGACAAATCTTTCAGCGGTGCTTAAACCAACACTAAGTCCAGCATATTTTAATAAGGAGCAAACCTTACTAAAAGTCGGAAATACCCTCAAAATGTCGCAATTAATGACTATTCTGCGTAATTTAGGTTATAAACGAGTCGCTAATGTTGAACAAACAATGCAATACGCGGTGCGAGGCGATATTGTCGATTTATTTACTGTTAATGAAGATCATCCAACCCGTGTTGAATTTTTTGATGATGTGATCGAATCAATTCGTTCCTTCAATGTTAGTAATCAAATCTCCTTAAAAAAAGTTGATGAAATTTTAGTATTACCTGCAAGTGAACACGCCTTAAAAGATGAGGACAAACGCGATTTTATTGCACAAATTTATACAACTTTTGAAAAAGAAAAAGCGAGCCTTGACGCAAGTAAACAAGAGATACTAGAAACGCACTTAAATGAGAGTGTTGAGACGTATGTAGCGGGCGACGATTTAGTGCTTAGCAAATATTTATTGCTACATCCTTTATTGCAGCATACTTTCCTTGAACACATTACGAATCCACAGGTGATTTTAGCGAATGAGCCACAACTTCTTGCGACTTTTGAAGTAATTAGTGCGCAAGCCGATCATTTTGTCCGTGAGGAAGTGCGAAAAGCAACACTAATCCCCAACATTAAGCTCTACCAGGATTACAAAATAATTGCACAATATCCGCGACGAATTACCAAAGAATTTAAAGAAGATATAAACGAAAAAGAATTACGCGTTAGTCCGATTGAAGACTTACGGATTAAAGAAGATTTTGCGTATGTATTAAAGAAATATATTGAACAAGATTACACAATCTACTTAGCAATTAATAACAACAGTCAACAAGAACAATTACAAAGAATTCTTGAAGAAAATAATTTTAAATTTAGTGTTGACTCAGAAGCACCCGATATCAATATAATTATAACTTCCGCGTATTTCCCGCATGGTTTCGTCTTAAATGACAGCAAAATAGCATTATTTACGAGTAAAGAGCTCTTTAATATTACCCGCAGCGAGAAACGCTTTAATACACGATTTAAAGCGGGGAGTGTCATTCGTAACTATGAACAATTAACGCCCGGTGATTATGTTGTGCATGAATATCACGGAATTGGCCGTTACTTAAACATTGAAACAATTGAATCATTTGGTGTTCTAAAAGATTATATAAAAATTGCATATTACGGTGACGAAGAACTTGCCATTCCGCTTGAACAAATTCATTTAATTCGTAAATATAGCGGGCGTGAAGGTATTGCCCCACGCCTCCATAAAATTGGCTCCCAAGAATGGAATAAAACAAAAGCACGCATTCATGAACGAATTAACGATATTGCTGATTCTTTAATTGAAGTACAAGCCAAGCGATTTAATACACCGGGGTTTGCGTTTCCAGCTGATGACGAGTTTCAAGTTGAATTTGAACTTGGCTTTCCCTACGAATTAACGGAAGACCAAAAATATGCGCTTGCCGAAATCAAAAAAGACATGGAAGCACCGTTTATTATGGATCGACTTCTTTCTGGTGACGTGGGCTTTGGTAAAACAGAAATTGCGTTACGCGCAGCTTTTAAAGCAATAAGTGCTGGTAAACAAGTGCTCTTCTTATGCCCCACAACACTATTAGCGCGCCAACATTATGAAGTGTCGCTTGAACGCTTTGCAAATTTTGGTGTAAAAATTGCAATGGTGTCGCGTCTTATCACTACAAAAGAAAAGAATACGATAATTAAAAAGTTTCAACAAGGCGAAATTCACCTTTTAATTGGTACGCACGCATTGTTTAGTATTGACTTCACGGATGCAAATATTGGGCTTTTAATTGTTGATGAAGAACAAAGGTTTGGCGTCGAACAAAAAGAAGTCATAAAAAAGATGAAAGCACGCATTGATGTATTAACATTAAGTGCAACCCCAATCCCGCGGACTTTACAAATGTCGCTTGTTGGCTTACGGGGCTTAAGTCAAATTAACACCGCACCACAAGAAAGAATGCCAATTCAAACATATGTCATTAAGCGTGATGACTATGTCATCAAAGAGTTAATTGAACGTGAATTAAACCGCAGTGGACAAGTATTTTATTTATATAACCGTATTGCTTCCATTTATCAAGTTGCGAATAAAGTAAGTCGGCTTGTACCTAGCGCAAAAATTGGTGTAATTCACGGGCAAATGGAGAAAAACGATATTGAAGATGTCATGTCGAGCTTTTATAATAATGAAATTAATGTGTTAATTGCGACTTCAATTATTGAAAACGGTATTGATGTACCAAACGCCAATGTGATTATTGTTGAAAACGCTGATCAGTTTGGCCTTTCACAACTTTATCAAATTAAAGGACGGGTTGGCCGTGGCAATCGCATTGCCTATGCTTATCTTTTATATAACGCGAATAAAATAATGAATGATGACGCAAAAAAACGATTAGCGGCCATTCAAGAGTTTACAAAACTTGGTAGCGGCTATAAAATAGCCGAACGCGACTTAACAATTCGTGGTGCTGGTGATATTCTTGGTGCCGAACAATCGGGATTCATTCATAGTATTGGGATCGATATGTATTTAAAAATGCTCCAAGATACTATTAACGAGAAGAAATACAATTTAAGTAGTGAGCCAATTGAAAAAAGTATTAACATTAGTGGGCTTGAAGCATATATCCCCGACATGTTCGCCTCAACAACCGATAAATTTGACTTATATTTAGAAATTAAACAAAGTAAAAAACTGACAACACTTAAAGATACAGAAAATAAAGTACACGATATGTATGGCAAATTACCAAAGCCATTGCAAATCCTCTTTTTAAAACGGCAAGTTGAACTAATGATCAATAGTAAAGTAAATTATGTTGAAAATATTGTTGATGAAGATACATACTTAGATATCATTCCCGGACAATCATTTTTAAACATTCAAGGCTCCGCTGTTCAGCTTAGTAACCGGATTGGCGATACTTACGCAAATATTCGCTTTGTAACACAAAGTGGTAAAATCAAAATAAGAGTTATTAAAAAAGGAGAGTGGTTCCAGGCATACGCAACACTCGTACGCACGATTGTTAGTATTGTTCGGGACGCAATTAATGATAAACATGAGGCTTGATAAATATTTAAAACTAACACGATTAATTAAACGGCGCACGGTTGCGAAAGATTTTAGTGCTGCGGGCAAAGTAATTATTGATAAACGAACAGTAAAACCGTCATACTTAGTTAAAGTCGGTGATGTACTTGAACTTTATTTAGCGGACTTTATCGTAATTGTGGAAGTTTTAAGTGTGGACGAGAAAGTATTACGCATTAATGCCGAAGACGGCTATAAACTTTTAGGAAAAACACTTAATGCAAATTGATTTAGCAAAAGATAAAACATATTTACTCGCGTGTAGTTATGGACCAGATTCAATGGTGCTTTTTAACTTACTCTTAATGGGTGAGTATAATTTCAAAGTTGCACACGTCAATTACCAAATGCGTGGCACGGAAAGTGATGAAGAAACAACGGCGCTTACTTCATTTTGTAAAAAAAATAACATTCCATTATTTAAAAAGCTTATTGATGGTAAATTACTACCCGGAAATTTCCAACGGGCAGCGCGTGAATTCCGTTATAACTTTTTTAAAGAAGTGATGGATCAAGAGAATTTAGATGTCCTTTTAACCGCACACCACGCTGATGATCATTTAGAAACATACTTAATGCAAAAGGCAAGTAAGCGAAGCACTTTCTACTATGGAATTAAACGCGAAACCATCATTAATGGCATGACTGTAATGCGACCACTTTTAGCGTATTTTAAAAATGAAATTATGACATACGCTGCAACGTACAACATTCCTTTTAGTCTTGATAGTTCAAATGAATCATTAAATTATACGCGCAACTTAATCCGGCTCAAACACTTAAAAAACAGCACTTTTGCCGCTAAAATGACACAAATTGATGAAATTGCTGCACTAAATGAAATCCTTTTACAAACGGAAATGCATTTACAAAAGATGATAAAAGGCAATGCTGTAGCGATAAAAGATTATGAAGTGCTATCAAATACTGAACGAGCACATTTAGTGTATTTGTTATTTAAAAATGTTGGTATCCCCTTAAAGTTTAGCTGGGCACAAGTAATCCATTTTGAAGATGTTATTAAATCTACGCAAAACTCCTTAATGCATCGTATCTACAAGGATGTTTATCTCGTTAAATACGAGGATAATGTAAAATTATTTGATATTGCCCTCTATGAACCATATAGTTATAAAATGGATAAACCAGCGACGTTAAAAACGGTGCACTTTACCGTTTATCTTGATCAAGACGGAGTCGTACCAGCAATTCCCACCGCGGAATATCCGCTATTCATCACTTCGCCTACACTAAGTGATACATATGAGATTAAAGGTTATCAAAAGCCACTAAACCGTCTCTTTATTGACATGAAATTACCACGTCATTATCGATTTTTTTGGCCAATCGTGAAAAATAAAAAAGGTAAAGTAATTTATGTGCCGCGCTACCGTCAAGGATATGTTCCAAAAAAGAGTGATTTATTTACAATAAATACAAATTAAAATGCGAAAAGTTGAAAAAATGCATTATACTTTGTATAATTACTTGATACGTTTAACGACGTGAAGCTAGAAGTGTAGAAGATAGGAGGTCGAAATGAGCAGACCAAATCCCCGCCCAACACCAAAACAAACACCACAAAAACAATCATTTAAAACATTGTTACCATATTTACTCTTATTTGCAGTAATTGGGGTTGTTATTTGGTTAGCGTTTTTCTCTAATTCCGTATCCACAGAAACGTTAACACAAAGTGGTATTGCCCAATATTTTGGCGATCAAGCGGCAAATATTAAAGAAATTACGATTGTTACAACCGAAACTACAACAAAAATAACCGGTGTATTAGCAGATGGCAATAAATTCATTGCTGTTGTCGGCAATGGGTTCTATGATACATATCTTTTACCAATTCTCTTTATGGCTGACGGTACACCAGCGGTCGAATTCACGCAAGCTGGATTTAAAATTATTGAAGTTAATGCCTTTGAACGAACATTTTGGAATACAATTGGGCCAAATCTTATTTACTTAGTACTCCTCGTGCTATTAATGGTCTTCCTTTATTCACGGATGGCTGGTGCTGTTAATAGTTCAAATACCAAAGCGATGGAATTTAACCGTTCACGCGCACGCCTTGAAACAAAAGTTCGCAAAACATTTGCAGATGTCGCCGGCGCAGACGCCGAAAAACAAGAGATGATGGAAATCGTTGATTATCTTAAAAACCCCAAAAAATACGCGCAATTTGGCGCTAAATTACCAAAAGGTGTGCTGTTAGTTGGGCCACCAGGAACGGGGAAAACACTCCTTGCAAAAGCCGTTGCCGGAGAAGCCAATGTTCCATTTTACTCAATCTCTGGTTCTGACTTTGTTGAAATGTTTGTTGGGGTTGGCGCGGGTCGTGTCCGTGATATGTTCCAACAAGCAAAGAAAACCGCGCCATGCTTAATCTTTATTGATGAACTTGACGCTGTCGGTCGCCAACGGGGCGCAGGCCTTGGTGGCGGTAACGATGAACGCGAACAAACATTAAACCAATTACTTATTGAAATGGACGGCTTTGCCGATAATGCTGGCATTATGGTCATGGCCGCGACAAACCGTGATGACGTTTTGGACCCAGCGCTTTTACGGGCCGGACGGTTTGACCGGAAAATTACTGTAAGTTTACCAGATCGCCCAGGGCGGGCGGCAATCTTTAAAGTGCACGCTCGTGGTAAAAAGATTGATGAAGCGGTTGATTTTGATGCAATCGCAAAACGGACAGTTGGTTTCTCGGGTGCTGATATTGAAAGTATTTTAAATGATGCGGCTATTTTAGCAGTCCGTGATAAAGCCGATATGGTGAAATTACGCCATATTGACGAAGCAATTGATCGTCGTATCGCTGGTCCTGCACGCTCAAGCCGCGGACTGAACGAACATGAACGAAAAGTTATTGCTTATCATGAGGCTGGTCACGCAATTATTGGTATTAATCAACCAAACTCTGATAAAGTCCAAAAAATTACAATTATTCCACGCGGTCGCACAGGTGGACACGTGTTAATGACACCGGAAGAAGATCGCTTCCTGGTGACGAAAAACGAACTATTTGCACGTATTGTTGGCTACTTAGGTGGGCGGACAAGTGAAGAAGTCTTCTTTGAAGACGTTTCCACTGGCGCACAAAATGACATTGAAGTCGCAACACGCATTGCGCGTTTAATGGTTACGGAGTTTGGGATGTCGGATTTAGGCCCGATCCAATATGAACGTGATACGGGTAGTGTGTTCTTAGGTCGTGATTATACATCAAGCCAAAAGAACTTCTCGCAACAAGTGGCATTAGAAATCGATAAAGAAGTCCGCAAGATTATTGAAAGTGCACATAAACGGGCAAAAGAGTTAATTATTAAGCATAAAGACGACTTAATTTTAATTGCCGAAACACTCTTAGACCGTGAAACAATTACGGCAGAACAAATTGATCGGCTCTTAAAAGATCGTAAGCTTGATGAACCAAAACAAACAGCATTGGCCGATGTTGTCATTGAAAAACCGATGGTGGAAGAAACACCACCAGCAGACGATAAAGAATAACAAACGAAAGCCGAAGCAATTCGGCTTTTTAAATCATCATGTGGAAAATTGCTAACGTTACAATAGAGGGAAAAACAATTCTTGCGCCAATGGCGGGAATTACAACATATGCATACCGCGAGTTTATGCGCTCGTTTGGGGTGCCGCTTTGTTATACCGAAATGATTAGTGATAGTGGGCTCCACTTTAATAATAAGATTACATATACTTATTTACCCCAGGGAGATGAAAAACGGCCGACATCCGTGCAACTTTTTGGTGGTGATAAAACCCGGCTTATTGAAGGCTTAAAAAAAGTTGAAGAACATACGGATAATTATGATTTTATAGACTTAAACCTTGGTTGTCCAGTACCCAAGGTAACACGAAATAATGGTGGCTCAGCATGGCTTAAATATCCTGATGAATTAATCGATATGGTGCGCGCTGTTGTACTTGCAAGTAAGAAACCTGTAACTGTAAAAATTCGTATCGGGTGGGATGATAATACAATTAACTTTAAAGAACTTTTACCGCGTCTTGAAGCGGCGGGAGTTAGTTTAATTGCTGTCCATTTACGCACAACCGCGCAACTCTATAGCGGGAAAGCACGATATGACTTAGCAGAGAATCTTCAAGACTTAATCACGATTCCGCTTGTCATTAGTGGTGATATTTATACGCTTGATGATGCGATTAATGCACTTGAGGTAACAAAGGCCCAAGCAGTCATGCTGGCAAGGGGACAACTTGGGAATCCGTTTTTAGCAACACAAATTGAAACATACTTCAAAACAGGTAAACGACTAAAAGACCCAACACTTAAAGAGCAACTGACTTACTTAGAACGACTTGCAACGATGATGGTCGCGGAAAAAGGTGAATATCTTGGCATCCGTATTATGCGAACGATTGCCCCACATTTTATTAAAGGGTATCCGTTTGTCAAAGAGTTCCGTATGCAACTAACAAAAATGGAAACGATCGATGACTTAAAAACGATAATTAAAGCGATTAAGAAGAGCACTTTGCTTATATAAGCAAATAGTGATAGAATAATGACGGTAAATAGGAGTTATTTATGAGTAGAGAATATAGTGATCAAGAATTAGTGCGCCGGGCGAAAGCGCAGAAATTAAAAGCCGATGGTATCGCACCGTTTGGCCATAAGTTTGAACGAACGGATACAAGTAAAACGATTAAAGAAAAAGCGGGTGACTTTGATAAAGCAACACTTGATGAAAAAGCTATCCCTGTTAAAACAGCGGGTCGCATTATGTTTATTCGAGTGATGGGTAAAGCTAGCTTTTTCACCATTCAAGATCAAGTTGGGCAAATTCAAGCATTCATTACAAAGGGCGCTGTTGGTGATGAAGTTTATGAATTATTTAAAACAGCAGACTTAGGCGACATTGTTGGTGTGAGTGGGACGATTATGAAAACACAAACAGGCGAAATTACCGTTAAAGTTAGTGAATATACGCATATCGTGAAAGCACTTCGTCCACTACCGGAAAAGTTCCACGGATTAACCGACGTTGAAGAACGTTACCGCCGCCGTTATGTTGATTTAATAATGAATGAAGAAAGTCGGCGTGTAGCTTTAACACGGCCAAAAATTATTCGCGCAATGCAAAAGTTTTTGGATGAACGCGGCTTTGTTGAAGTCGAAACAAGTATGCTAAATAGTGTTCTTGGTGGCGCTAGTGCAAAACCGTTTGTGACACATCACAATACGCTTAACCGGGACTTTTACCTGCGAATTGCCACAGAATTACCATTAAAACGGCTTTTAGTCGGTGGGATTGAAAAGGTATACGAAATTGGTCGGCTCTTCCGTAACGAAGGGATGAGTACACGGCACAATCCAGAATTTACAACAATAGAAGCGTATCAAGCATATGGTGACTTAGAAGATATGTTTGAATTAAACGAAAGCTTATTCCGCTATTTAGCTAAAGAAATAACAGGTGACACAAAATTACCGTGGGGCGACGTCATCATTGATATGAGTAAACCGTTCCGCCGTGTCGCAATGGTTGAGCTTGTTAAGGAAAAGACGGGAATTGACTTCACACAAGAAATGAGTTTTGGAGACGCAAAAAAACTAGCTGATAAACACGAAATTCATGTGGAAAAACATTGGACGGGTGTTGGTCATATTCTCAATGCCTTCTTTGAAGAGTTTTGTGAAAAAGATTTAATTCAACCAACGTTTGTGTACGGCCACCCAATTGAAATCTCGCCACTTGCACGCAAAAGTAAAGACCCACGTTTTACTGAACGGTTTGAATTATTCGTAAAAGGTAATGAACTAAGTAATGCCTTTACGGAATTAAATGATCCTCTTGACCAATATGAACGGTTTAGTGCGCAACTGAAAGCGCGTGAATTAGGCGACGAAGAAGCTAGTGAAATGGATGAAGATTTCCTTGAAGCGTTAGAATACGGCATGCCACCCGCCGGTGGTATCGGCATTGGTATTGACCGCCTTATTATGCTTTTAGTGAACAAAACATCAATCCGCGAAGTCATCTTATTCCCAACAATGCGTGATAATAAATAACATTACGTTGTATTTATTAGTAGCGAAACAAGCGTGACTTTACAAAATGTGTTTATTGTAATATAATTACAACGCTACATTACTAAGCGGTAATGTACTCCATGCTGTTGGCAAGCAACAGCCGAAATAGTCCAAAGGGAGGTGTGCTTATGAAAAAGTACGAAATTATGTATATTCTTCGCTCCGAATTAAGTGAAGAAGAACGTAGTGCCGAAATGGAAGGTCTCCACAAGATTATTACTGACTTAGGCGGTAATATCACTAGTGTAGATACGGAAAATTGGGGATTACGTGATTTTGCATATCCGATTAATGACTTACTTAGAGGTTACTATGTAGTCATTATGGTCGAAGCTGAAGTTAATGCAATTTCAGAGTTCGAACGTTTATCAAAATTAAATAAACGCGTGATTCGTCATCTTGTTATCGCAAAATAAATTAAACCGGAGGTATAACAATGATTAATCGAGTAGTGTTAGTCGGTCGTCTTGTCCGTGATCCTGAATTACGGCGGACACAATCAGGCGCAGCTGTCACAAGTTTCACCATCGCAGTCGACAATCGGTTCGCCCGTGATCAAGAAAAAAGTGCAAGCTTCTTACCAGTTGTTTGTTGGAATCAAACAGCAGAGTTTGTTGCGCAATATTTAAGAAAAGGTAACTTAGTAGGTGTTGACGGACGCTTACAACAACGTAGTTATGAAAACAATACTGGACAAAAAGTTAATGTAATCGAAATTATCGCTGATTCAGTCCAAGGACTTGAACCAAAAGGCGTTAGCGAAAACAATAACAGTAGTCTTGATGCATATGAGCCCGATCCAACACCAGAAGATAATAGCGGTGTTGATGTCTCAGATGATGATCTTCCGTTTTAAATAATAGTAAAGGAGAATAGTGGATATGGCATATCGTAAAGGTCGCCCACGTCGCAAAGTTTGCTACTTCAAACAAAATAAAATTGCTGAAATAGATTATAAAAATGTTGAACTTTTAAAGAAATTCGTTACACCAAACGGGAAAATTACATCCCGCCGTGTAACCGGAACATGCGCAAAGCATCAACGGGAACTTGCGGTCGCGATTAAAAATGCACGTCTAATGGGATTACTTCCATTCTACGTTAGTTAATTACGCAAATAAAAGTACAAAAGCGAGGCACTAAAATTCAAATAAGGTGTCACAAAAAAAGATAATTAGACCTTGAAAATTCAGGGTCTTTTTATTTTTAGAAAACTTGTTTATCACTATATTAAAATATCATCATTTTGTAGAATATTAGGTTACTCATAGCCATACTAGTAAGGTTTTGAAAAATGTTATATTTGTGAGGACTCACGAATAATTAATGTTGGCTTAATCCGCACGTTCTCACCAATCATTGGTGAAACAAAATTTTTGTCATTGAGCTTTGTCATAATATTACTAATTATCGCTTTATAAATTTCCTTAAGTGGTTGTTTAATCGTTGAAATGTGGAGTGACTCAAGCCAAAACATCTCATCAAAGACGATTAAAGGAATTTTAACCTTTAATGTATCCATAATCTTAATGATTTCACTCCCGAATACGTTTGTTCCAGCAATAATCGCATCAATCTTATCAGTTTGAATGCGTTGTTTAAGTTGTTTATAAACACTAATCCCAAGCGGAAAACGACAAATTAAGTCACGATTAACATGCACACCAGCTTCTTCGTAGGCTTTAATATAGCCTTTTGATCGACTTGGGGTAAAGTCAAGTTTAACGGATGCAAGCATAATTCGTTTTAAATCTTGATTTAAAAAATGTTTGGTTGCTAAATAGGCACCATAACCATCATCAACACAAATTGCGTCAACATATGGATAGGCTTGGCGAAACAATTGTAAAAGTGGTAAATTTAGGCGAATCATTAATTGAATAAGTTGTTCGTTTTTATTGGAAATAGGTGTAAAAATAAGGGCATCAACTTTACTTTCTAACATGGAAATAATATTTTCTTTTTCGATGTCAGAATTTTCGAAAGAATATGATATTAATACTTTATAGTGTAGTTTTTCAAATTCAATAATAAGTTGTTTTAAAATCAAGTTATAAAAATAGTTTTCGATATCTGAAATAATAATGCCAATCGTGTTGCTTTTCCCTTTTTTTAAAATTTTAGCATTACGATCGGTTATATAACCCATTTCTTCTGCTTTTGATAAAATTCTTTCTTTTGTTTCCGCTTTTAAAGGGCCGCGATTATTTAAAGCGCGGGAGACAGTGGCAATTGATACGTTACATTCTTTGGCGATATCTTTTAAATTAACCATGGCACTATTCCCAATTCTATTTTAACATTTTTAAAGTATTGCTTGACATACCATTAATGTAGCATATAAAATAAAAAGTGTAAACGTTTACATAAAAGATAATATGAAACACTTTATAGGAATTGACATCGGAACAAGCAGCACAAAAGCTGTCTTGTATAACCAAAATGGGACAACTGTTTTTACGAGCAGCATTAATTATGACATCGCGCGTGCACACCCGTTATGGGCGGAACAAGAACCAGAGATGTTTTGGGAAGCAACGTTGAAAATATTAAAGGCGATTGTTGCTGAAAGTAAAGTTAACCCTAAAAATATAGTTAGCCTTGGCTTAACTGGGCAAATGCACGGTCTTGTTATTTTGGATAAAAACGATGAAGTAATCAGGCCAGCAATTATTTGGTGTGATAATCGTACGGAAAAAGAACATAAACAAATTGAAATAAATTTAGGGCGTAAATATATTTTAGATACAACTAGTAACGTACCAATGAGTTCTTTTACACTTGCTAAATTATTATGGCTTAAAACCCATGAACCGGCAGCATACGCCCAAATTAATAAAATATTATTACCAAAAGATTATGTTCAATACCGCCTAACAAACAATTTTTATAGTGATTATTCGGATATTAGTGGTACACAGCTATTCAATTTAACAACAAAACATTATGACCAAAAAATATTAGACTTTTTAGATTTAGACAAAAGTAAACTTCCCCAAGTCCACGCAGCAGTTACGCCAAGTGGTTATATTAGTCAGTCAGTTGCGGCTTTAACTGGATTGCACCCAAACACACTTGTGATTGTTGGTTCGGGCGATCAGACTGCAAGTGCTTTTGGGAACGGAATTTTTGGTGTTGGGGAAATGAGTATTAATTTAGGGTCAAGTGGCGTCCTTTTTGTTCCCGCACCAATGGTTAAAGATGAAGTTGGCGCAGTCCAAACGTTTGCTTATTATGATGAAAATAGTTATCACGTTATGGGAGTAACACAAGGTTGTGGGATTTCGTTTAAATGGCTAAAAGATAATTTTTATACCGAAGTAGATGCTTATAAAGTAATGGAAGAAGAAATAAATGATATTTCTCTTGATGCAAATAACGTCGTATTTCTACCATATTTACAAGGAGAGCGGACACCAATTCTCGATCCAAACGCACGTGGGTTAATTTTTAACTTAACATCAGATTCAAACCGTGGTGCAATTGCAAGGTCTGTCTTTGAAGGCGTTGCTTTTTCGCTATATCATTCATATGAAGCAATTATGAAATTAAATATCCAAGCAACCACAATTAAAGTTACAGGTGGGGTTGCACGGAATAAGACTTTTACACAAATGTTGGCTGATATATTTGGCCGGGAAATTATTGTTCAACACCATGAAGAGACAGGGTGTTTAGGTGCAGCAATGATGGCCGCAATTGGTGTGGATATGTACAAAACACCAGCGGAAGCATTTAAAGCGATGGGGGTCCATGATTCCTTTATCGTTAAGCCAAATCTTGACCGCCAATCTATATATGCAAAACGCTATGCACTATATCAAAATTTATATAAAGCAGTAAAACCGCTTTATACATAGAAAGGCGATATTAATTATGCTTATACACATTACTAACCGTAAAGAAAAAACTAGAAAAAAAGTATTTATTAAAATCGCTTTGTTTGCGAGTTTATTGTTACTAACAAGCTGTTTATCAGGAAATAATGGGGGAGTTATGGTTAATAATAAAATGACACCAATTGCAAGTAATGCCGCTGAATATAATGGTATTTTGGGGCAACGTTCTTTAATAGTAAATAATAAAACGAAAATCCATTATCGCCCACAAACAGGATGGCTTGGTGATGCCCATCCCGTCTATAAAGATGGTGTATGGTATTTATATTATTTAGATTTACCATTTAATACTGAAAATCGCGATGCACTACTTGGCGTACGTCAAGGGTTAGCCACATCGCGTGATTTAATTAATTGGGAAGAACAAACACCAACAATTGATAATGCACGACGTGCCTGGTGGGCGATTGGCAATACATTTAAAGATAATATGATGTATTCGATGTTTAATGACGTTGTAACAAATTCGGGATATGGATTAGCGAAAAGTAGTGATATGCTAACTTTTTCCGATTTTGGTGTTGTTTATCCATATAGTTATATTTTGGGTGACGAACCACGCGATCCAACCTTATTTTATGACGAAACCGATGATTTATATTACTTTATTTATGCTGTTAAAAATTATGCAAGTGTATATGATAACGCCCAAGGCGTTCTTTATTATTCAACAACTAAAGATTTTATAACATTTACTGAACCCGAAATTTTTTATGATCCAGGCAACGCTAATGTAGCAGAGTGTCCTGAAGTTTTTAAAATGGGTAAATATTACTACTTAGTTATGAACTGGGGAACGGACCGTGTGGGCACTGCCCGCTATCGAATTAGTGAAAGCCTTAAAGGTCCGTGGCGCAAACCCGAAATTGATGTTTTACATGCGACAGAATTTATGGCACCAAATGGGGCTGGCACTAGTAGTGAACGTGTTACTTTTGGCTGGGTACCAACCTATCGTAATAATGAGGATAATGGTCGCTGGCAATGGGGCGGTGATTTAGCGTTACCAGTTACACTCGAACAACGTAAAGATGGTTCACTAAAAACGCGGCTTAACATAAATGATGAACTAATTCGTGAAAATCAAACATATGAATTTACCAAAAACAATTACGACTATGTTAAAGGTGATGGATGGCATAGTTTTGAGAGTGGATTTGCGTATAAAGAAGGAGTTCCCTACGGAGAAATTTGGTTAACAGGTGAACATAAATACTTTGATTTTACAGCTGACGTAACACTTGGACGTGATAATACCGGTGTTGGCGTAAGTTTTCGGACCGGAAATCGCGGATTTAATGGCTATGAAATATTTATTGATCCCGTGACGAATCAACTACTCCTACGGTCACATTTAGAGCGACGCATAAACATTGTAGCCCAACCAATTAAAATTAAAAAAGGCGAAACAATGAAATTACGCATTATTGTTGATGGGCCAATTATTGAAGCATATTTAAATGATGAATTTGCGCTTGCTGGGCGTGTACATATTGGCGCAACTCGCAATGCAATTGGTCTTTTTTCAGAGTATGGTGGTGCGCAATTTAAAAATATTGCTATATATAATTTAAAACAAATTTATTAAAAAGGAGGGACGACATTGAAAAAAATTATTAGAAATGGGCTGCTGCTATTATCATTTTCGATCATGATTAGTTGTACACCATCACCATCAACTTCCCAGACAAGTGAGGATTCCGAAACTATGCTACGCGAAAATACGATGTTACACTTTACCTTTCCGCTCGGAGAAACGGATGAATATCCATTCCCATTTATTGGTGACGTTCATCCATATTTTGATGAAAAAACACAAATGTGGTATATGTACTACCTTGATACGACCGGACAATTTAATTCGAAACTACTTACAAGTAGAGACGGAATTTCATGGGTCGCAAATGATGATTTTTGGATTCACTCTGGTTTAGCTAATTACGGTGTTTTAAATGTCTTTGAAAAGGATGATGTATATTATTCTTATTACGCTGAATATCATGCGAGTAAAAGTACCGATTTAATCAATTGGTATTATGCGGGTGGTGAATATCAAATTCCCCACGACCGGCAGCAATTTCCAGGTGGATTACGTGATCCATCAGTAACATATGATGAAGATACGGATGCCTTTTATGCAATTGCGCTTAACTATCCACGGCGTATTCCAAGTGAAGGTATTTATGAAAGTAACTTAGCAATTACAAAAAGTATTGGTAATAATCAATTCGCATGGGAAAGTGCACATAATAAAGTATTTGCGGCTAATCCGATTAATCAAGATTTTGAGGTTCCACAATTAATGAAAATTGGTCGGCGTTGGTATGTCGTTTATTCACAATATGGCAAATCACCACACGGTGTTGGACCCACAAGCTATTTAATTGGAGATCTCGATAAAAACCCATATGAAATTAATTGGCAAACAAAAATACCACACCTATTAACGAGTGAAGATTTATGTGCAGCACAAATTGCTCGTAAGGGTGATAAATATTATATATTCGGATGGATTCCAAAAATGCATAACGGATCTTTTTGGGGTGGATATATTAATTTACCAACCGAAGTTTACGCACTTAGTGACGGTACATTAGCAACACGCCTAGAACAAAATGTTGCTAGTAAAATTAGGGGCAGTGTTGTCGCACAAAAACAAACAACGGAAACTTTAGCTGTTAAACAATCAGTTGTTTCAACGGTCGCGGGGCGGTTTGATTATGAAGTATCATTTTCCCTTGCCGCCAATGGTGTTTTAGAATTGCGACAAGCAAATAATAACTACCGGATTGTCATAACGAATAAAGGAGCAAATCCGAAAATTGCCGTCCTTGCTGGTACGTATACATGTTTTGAATATGAACTACGCCCGGGTACGTATGACGGCACAAATATTTTAAGAGTCATTGGGGAAGGACGTAATTTGCAACTGGAACTTAATGACCAATACGCTTTAACGAGTCGGATCGCCCAAAACTTACATGAAGGCGAATCGACGAATGAATTAAAAATTATTAGTGCGGAACAAACTGCAACGATTTATTCCGTTACTTCATATAATTTAAAATATTTAAATGAAATTTAAAAAGGAGAAAAATATGAAACGAAACTACAAATTTTTATTTCTCGCACTGGGGGCAATCTTACTCACGGCTTGCGTAAATAAACCAACAACGAGTGGATCGGTAACGATTAATCCTGATGACTATGTATTTCGTGTTAACAAAACATGGGATCGGACCGGAATCCGCAATCATTATCACGGCGGATCAAATATTGGCCCAATTGAATGGTTTTCAGTTGAACCACTCATCCAATACGTTCGGAGTACTGATGAACTCCATTACTTACTTGCGGAAGAAGTAATTCATAATGAAGATCACACTTCAATTATTAAGTTGCGCGAAAATGCTAAATGGCATACTGGCGAAGACTTTAAAGCTGAAGACGTCCTTGCCTTCTTCCACATTAACTTTGTCACTGTTGTTAATTACATTGCTAAACCACTAGAAGCTGTTGACGACAAAACAGTGAAAATTACATGGAAAGCATGGATGGAACCTAATGAATATGTTAAAAACCTTTTATTAGCGGAAACAAAAGTTGGGTCCGTGCAATATTCGGTTTTTAAGCCGTTTGTTGATGCGTGTCAAAATATTTTACTGACACAAGAAAAGGCGCCAGAAGGTTATATGGATTGGGCACCGTTTGGCTATATTAACTCAAAAGAATCAGAAACTGCTTACATGCAAAACTATAATTCATTTAAAGCAGTGAACCCTAAAACCTTTGTGGCGACAGGACCGTTTAAAGTAGATAAAGTTACACAAAATCAAATGATTCTTAAACGTAACTCTGATTATTATTTTGCCGACAACGTTAAATTTGGCGCGATCTTTGCATACAACACACCAGATATTAATGGAACTTATAATTTACTTTCAACCGATAAAATTGATTATCAAGACGGACTTGCGCCGGAATCAACATTAAATTCAATTTTAAATCAAAATAAAAAACTCGCCCATCTTAAGATGTTTGATCCAGGAGCGATTGGTCTTGTTTATAATTTAGAAAAATCAATTTGGACGCCGAAAGTCCGCGAAGCTTTCCAATATCTTTTTAACCGTGAAGAAATGAAAAATGCTGGTAACAAATATGGAGTTACATCATATTACCCTCTTACTGGTATGGCACCAAGTGAAGCAAAAGCATGGATGAAAACAGAAGACTTCGATCGTATTCCGACGTTCACGTTTGATCAAAGCCGTGCTGAAACATTGTTAGAAGAAGCAGGCTGGACAAAAGTTGGCGGCAAATGGCAAGTCGGCGGCCGCGCCGTTAAGTTATCGCTTGGTTATGACGGTGGTCACCCAGGGATGAGCGGGGTTGCCGAAGCGGTCTCAAGTGTCTTAAATACATTTGGTATTGAACTTGTTTTAAAACGGGCTGCGGACTTTGGTACGTGGTTTGATACTGCTAAAGCGGAAGAGAGTGTATATGACTTCTCTGTTAACTGGACCGACCTTAATATGTCATTTTCCTATCCAACAGGTTCATTTAGATACGTTTTGAGTGATATTAATTCGCACTTAATGCATTTACCAACATTTACTGAAGATGATTTTAATAACGGCGTAATTGATGACGAGAAACTTATTGGTCAACCAAACTTAACATTCCCGAAAGCTGATGGTAGTGGCGAGTTAGTGCAAATTAGTTCGTACTTATCACAAATGTATTCAATGTCCGATACCGAGCTTAAGAGTGCATTAGCAGATATGGTTTTAGGCTTAGCTTCCCAAAATTATGGCCTATCATTTTATCAAAACGTGACCGGCTCCTTTATTAATAAAGATTTAATTGCTGGGTTACCACTTGCAACCGAAATGGCTGAAAATCGTAACGTTACCCACGTTCCGGCTGTCGGAAGTGATGATTTCTATGCTGTTGCTAGAACGAACTTATATTTCTCGCAAGGTGTCGTCTTTTCGAAAGGTTACTACACACCAAAAGTATAAAAACTAAAATGAGGATAAGAAACTTAAAATGAAGCAAATATTTAACAAAATTGGTCAGAAGTTCTTAAGTGGACTTCGCTATATCGGCGCGATTTTCTATAAATTACGCTTTCTATGGAAACGTATCGGTTTTGCGGCTATTACGTTAGTTTTAGCAACCATTTTAGGTTTCTTCCTCATTAAAATGATGCCGGGTAATCCTGTGTTTGTTTTTGCCAAACGTCTTAGTGATGAGCGGCGCATTCCCATGGATGAAGCATATCGCCTGGCGGCGTTACTACTTAACTACGATCCCGATTTAAATGTGTGGCAGCAATTCATGAATTACGTAAGAGGCCTCCTCAGTGGTGATTTAGGAACTTCGATGTATCGTGATGACGTTAATGTACTGCTCATTGTTAAAGACTTTTTACCGTGGACATTATTTATTTCAAGTATTGCCCTTTTAATTAGTTTCTTTGTCGGCATTATGATGGGTGGTCGGATGGCATATCGTCGAAAAGGTATTGGTGAAGTTGCTGCTAATTCGTACATCATTGTAAGTGGTGCGATTCCTGATTATTTATGGGGTATGATATTAATTTTCTTCTTTGGCGTTCGTCTTGCATGGTTTCCGATTCAAGGCAATTACGATTTATTGCTCGAACTAGATGGTGTGCCCTTTGTTGTAAACATTTTATATCACGCCTTTTTACCAATTTTAGCGTTTGCTATTGTCCAAATTGGTGGATGGGCATTATCGATGCGTGGCTCAGCCATTGGGGTATTAGGCGAAGATTATATTTATGCGGCAAAGGCGCGCGGACTTAGTCAACGGACGATTGTTTCGCGTTACTTAAGACGCAATTCCATGCTCCCGCTAATTACATCATTAGCAATGTCGTTTGCGGCCCTTTTCGGGGGCGCACCACTTATGGAAACAATTTTTAATTACCCTGGGTTTGGATCCGAATTTTCAAAAGCAATCGGGATGCGTGATTATTTCTTAATTCAAGGATTAATGGTTTTTATGAGTTTTGTCTTAATTACGGCTAATTTAATTGCTGATTCGCTTTATTCCTTAATTGATCCACGCGTGAGGAGAAATGCAACATGATGATTAAAATATTAAACGTAATAAAATCTTTTATGCATAAAGCATTTTTACGTATGAAAGCATTCTTCGTTAAGTTTATAAATCTTCTAACGGCGAATAAAAAAACGAAAGCGGGAGCGATTATTTTTCTCCTTTTCGTGTTTTTTGCCATTTTAGGTCCGATTATTTTTCCATATAACCCGCTAACGAATGAAGCAAATAAATTTGCACCACCATCATTTGAGTATTGGTTAGGAACGGATAATTTAGGTCGCGACTTATTTCGCCAACTAATTTATGGTAGTCGTGATGTTTTACTAATTGCCCTGCTAACGTCAATTATTACCATTGCCATAGCTGTTATTATTGGTATTTCTTCAGGCTTTATTGGTGGTGTATTTGATCGTATTATTCAAACGATTACAAACTTATTTCTCACTATACCAAGTTTTCCGATTATGTTAATTATGGCGTCGTTTTTTACAATTGAAGATCCAATTACCTTTGCACTTGTGTTAAGTATTTGGAATTGGGCCGGTCTTTCACGCGCAATTAGATCACAAATTATGTCACTGAAGGAGCGAGACTTTATCCAAATTTGTAATGTTATGGGCATGAGTAAACGGCATATTATCTTTAAAGAATTAATGCCGAACATTGGCTCATATATTTTTATTAATTTTATTTTAATTATGCGTAATGCGCTGACTGCGAGTGTTGGTATTATGATGCTTGGGTTAGCGGCGTTTGAACCATCAAACTGGGGCGCAATTTTACTACGTGCTAAAGATATTGGCGCAATTTTAATTCCAGAGGCAACTTTATTTTGGGTTGTTCCTATCTTGGCAATTGCTATTTTCCAAACCGGCGCAATTTTATTAGCAACCGGGTTGGATGAAACGCTTAATCCGCGGTTAAGGAGAAACTAATGGAAGATAAAAAATACAATAGTTATGAAAATGATTATATCGTCACCCTTGATAAGTTGACGGTTGATTATAAAATGAAGGCTTTTTCATTACGTGCGAATGATGAAATTTCCCTAAAAATTAAACGAAATTCGATTACCGCATTTGTCGGAGAATCAGGCTCAGGCAAAACAACATTAGCTGTTTCCCTTTTCAATTGCCTTGTTGAACCGGGAGAAATAACAAGTGGTAAAGTATTATTCCATAGCAAAGATGAAACAACGATTGACGTCACAACGCTAAATGAAGATGAATTACGGAAATTTCGTTGGGAAAAAGTGGCCATGGTTTTCCAAGGCGCGCAAAGTTCACTAAATCCGGTGATGACCATATATAAGCAGTTTAAAGAAACATACTTACAACATCGGCCGAAAACAAAAGAAGATATTATTAAAAAACGGTGTCATGAAGTACTAGATATCGTGAACTTAGATGGTGAGCGGATATTAAAAATGTACCCTCATGAATTAAGTGGCGGAATGAAACAACGGGTGATGATTGCGTTTGCATTTCTCTTAGAACCCGAATTAATTATTTTAGACGAACCAACGACTGCCCTTGACGTTATTACGCAAGAATATATCTTTTCAATTTTAAAAGAAATCAACGAAAAAATGGCAATTACTTTAGTGCTTTTAACGCACGACATTGCAATTGTTGCTCGTTATGCCGATTATTTAGCAGTAATGTACGCTGGTAATGTCGTTGAATATGGCGAAACAACCGAAGTGTTCAAAAAAAGATATCATCCATACACAGCGGGCTTAATTAAAGCGACACCATCACTTATTTTACCGCTTGATGAAATGGCGCCAATTGATGGTAATCCAATTGATTTATTAAATAAGTGTGCGGGATGTTTGTTTGCGCCACGCTGTCCGAAGCGTTTTTCCCCGTGTGATATCGCACCTCCACCCCACATAGAAGTGGAACCTAATCACTTTGTCCAATGTTATTTATACGATAAGGCGGTAAAAAAATGAGTAATAGCAACAACCCATTAATTTCATTACAAAATGTGCACATGCATTTTGCAAGACGTGGTAACTTTTTTGGTGGTGAACGCCGCTTTCACGTGCTAAAAAACATTAATTTAGATATTTATCCTGGCGAAATTTTGGCAATTGTTGGTGAATCTGGCTGTGGCAAAACAACAGTTGGTAAAATAATTACCGGTCTTTTAAAACCATCAAAAGGTAATTTACTTTACGAGAATGAAAATGTTTATCGCTTATTTGAAACGGGCAATCACTCGTTTAAAGAAGGCGTACAATTTATTCAACAAGATTCGTATGCAGCGCTAAATCCCGTGCGGACAATTTATCAATCACTAGCAGCTCCAATCAAAACGAGTAATCCAAAAATGAAAGAAGCGGAAATTCGCGAACAAGTTTTAGAAAATTTACGGCGGGTCGACTTAACGCCACCCGAACAAATCATCTTAAAGTACCCTCATCAACTAAGTGGCGGACAACGACAACGTGTATTAATGGCGCGGGCGATTTCGCTTAAACCACGCCTCATCGTTGCGGATGAACCCGTAAGTATGATTGACGTTTCGCTCCGGTTATCGATTTTAAACTTAATGGGACAACTAAATCGAGAATTAAATATTTCGTTTGTTTATATTACTCACGATTTAGCCACTGCCCGTTACATTGCGAATAACGGCCGCATTGCTGTGATGTATTTAGGGGAAATTGTTGAATTAAATACAGTGGAAGATTTATTAAAAAATCCGCGTCACCCATACACACGCGCCTTGATTGCGGCTGTACCTGTTCCTGATCCAGAAATTGCGCGCAAAATCAAAAAGATTCCAATTAAAAGTATGGATTTAATTAATTTAGAAAAACGGGAGCAAGGTTGTAGCTTTTATCCGCGTTGCCCATATGGTACTGATGCATGTCTTGAGGGAGATATTCCGTATAAAGAAGTGGGGACATGCCTTGTTAAATGTATTTGGAAAGGAAGTCATAAATGAAGTATTTCTTTGGATTTGCGGTATTAATTATGATTTTATCAATTATTTTGATCTTTTTAACCGAGCCAAATTCAAATGAGCGGCTTTTATCATATGGTTCCCTTGTCGTTAGTGCAATTGTACTTATCGGCGCAGTAATTTTCATAAGGAGAGAACGATGACGAAACTGTTTAGTACTTTCGTAAGTAGTGTGTTAATTGTACCTTTCCTTTTTTCGTGCCATCGCCCCGATAATACGGTAAAAGTAAATGACGATACCCTTTATGACCGCTTTATAAATGAAAAAGTCGAAGTTTCACCTTTGACACATACTAAAGCAGCATATGGTTATACAAAAAACAAAACCCAAGGTCATCAAAATTGGTATTATGGTTATTTTAATGATGGTCGTTTTAATTTAATGACATATGACGAAAAAGAAGCGGCATTTATTATGGACACAAAGCGTATAAAAAATGATATGATCACCGGACAAGATGTTGGCCTTCGCTGGCAAGCAACACGGGCAATGGATACGTATATTGATGGTAAATTTATCGCATATGGAGATACAACGTTAAAAATCGCTCATAATGGCCAAGTTGTGTTTGAAAAGTTTGTAAAGAGCGGCAAAACAGCATACATTTATCAACCGCTTTCGGTTTTTATTAATAGCAATATCGACTTTATTATTAATGGCAAAGCGTCGTTTAATCCAACAATCCAATTTGACGACTTTATTGATGAAACACTCCATTATGAGGCGGGTGAAGATACTGATCATGCTTATGTTGGCGATGTTCACCCGCTTTATGTTGATGGGCAATTACGTAATTATTATTTGTCAACGAATGGTCGATTTACTGCAGATATGGCGATTAGTGATGATCTTGTCGTTTTCCGTGATACAGAAACAAAAGCATCGCCAACCAATCCACCGTTAACCGAAGGTTTTGCAACGCGTGTTTTTCAACACGAAAATAAATATTACAGTTATTATGGTGCATACTCGCGCATTGAATATACGATGAGTGATGACGGGTACGTTTTTGAAAATGGTGTTCGCCTTGATGCGGAAGTTAACATTTTAGGGCAAACAACGATTGATGAACGATACATTTGGGGCCGCGACCCGTATACCTTTTTTGATCCTGATATTAATCGCTATCGCATTGTAATGATGCATTATTTAAAAGATCGCACACCGACATCATTACCTAATATCGATTTGGTTTTATATACGAGTGTTGATACGCATCCGCATCAATTTATTAGCACCGCTTCACCACTTATAAATTTTGGCATAACTAATAATGAACCGGAAGTGCCGATGATGTTAAAAATCGGGCGCCGGTGGTACCTGTTTGCATCACTAAGTGGGCGCAGTAGTAACTTTGTTGGCCCAATGTCTTATTGGATCGGTGATATTGACACAAAAATAACCGATGTGAAGTGGAATGAGAAAACAGAACACATTTTAACTGGTGAAGACTTATGCGCACCGCAAATTGTTGAAGTTATGGGTCGTTATTATATTTATGGATGGTTAACGAGTGGAGCATATGGTGGAACGTGGGGTGGAACAATTAATTTACCCGCCCAAGTTTATCAAAATGATGACGGGACACTTAGTGTTAAGATTGATGACCATTTACAAAAAAAGCTTTCGCGCGGTGAAGTAAATAGCTTAGACGACAACACTTTTACGATGACCGGGCAATTTACTATTAATGACGGTCGTTTAATAACAACGCGCTTAGATAATAATTTTGCGACTTTAACGTTTGATACGACGCTTAATCGTACGATTACTTTCGCTAATATTTCAAACATTAAACAAAATGCAGTTGTTGGCATTGAGCTTTCCAATGACGACGGCGATACATATCAAATCCGCTATAGCGAGAAAGCAAATAATATTCAAATATATAAAAAGGGGGTGGGAAGAACATTAGGAGTATATGAACTATCCGGTTCTAAACTTAGCAAAGTTGAATTTGTCATTGTTGCCGAAGGGAGTTTGCTAGAAGTGTTTGTTAATAATAAATATGCCGTTTATGCAAGGCTAGACAAACAACTTACAAACTTCAAAACCGGCTTTTACACGAATGCGATCGATATAAGTTTAGATGCCTTTAGCGTCAATCAACTTGCACGCAAAAATAATTTTCAAGACAATTAAGAAAGGTACATTATGAAAAACAAAATTACATTATTTATCCTTGCATTAGCAACGCTTACTGCCTGTGGTCCAAACCCAAGTAGTAGTGAAGGCGAATCGCAAGCGACATCAACCCCAACAAGTACAGTTGCGTCTACAAGTGAAGCAGGACCACGTGAAGTTCAAACGTACGTTGATTGGGATTTCAACAGTTTAGCAATTGGTGAAGACATTCCAAATACCGCCTCTGAAGGGGCCGGATTTGCCGCATTCCGCAAAGACGAAAACAATGAAGTCTGGGTTCGCTCAAAAAACCCAAGTGATTGGGCAGCGGTCTTTTTTGGAACACCAGATCCAGTCGAAGGTGGCGAAATTTTTCTAAAAGATTTTGCGATTACTAGTGAAATGATGTTACCAGCAGCAACTGCAGGTGACGGTTTAACAAATGATGGTGGACTTGCTATTTTAGTCGGACCAGTTGGTCGTTATGATGCAGCGATTCATTTTAATGAAGCGGACTCATCCGTTAATTTATGGCACGCCGGAAATACTGATGGCGGCCCAGTTGCGACAACCCAAAATAATGAAGATTGGGGTGATCGTGGGTCGAAAGTTGAAGCACTCACTATAGAAAAAGATGTTGTTTATACATACACTGTTGCGGGTGTTTATGAAGGCATGAACGAAGACGGTGATGAATTCTTCACCCTCTTTGTATTTGTTGACGATCAGTTAGTTATCAAAAAACCAGGCGTTGCTTACTGGACCGGCGGTTTTGGTCTACGTGGCTGGCAATCAGCAATTGAATATAAAAATGTTAAAGTTACTGATTTCCCACTTGTTTGTCCAGATGGCATTGACCATTACAGTAGTACTAACGGGTAATCGTTATTGGCTAATTTAATCTATAGGAGCATAGAAATTTATGAGTAATAAATTATTTTATCGCCCCCAAACCGGGGTATGTGCCGATTTTATTCCTTTTTATGAAAATGGTACATTTAAACTTTTCTTCTTGCGTGATTATCGCGATAGGGACAAGCATGGTGAAGGTACTCCGTGGCAGTTAACAACAACAACGGATTTTATTTCCTTTAGTAAGGAAAAAGAAATAATCTCACGGGGAACCGAAGAAGAACAAGACCTTTATGTTTTTACAGGTTGTGTGAATAAAATTGATGGCCTTTATCATATTTTTTACACCGGACATAACCCCCATTTAAGAGCAAAAGGTTTACCAGAGCAAGCGGTGATGCATGCGATAAGTAAGGATGGCGAAAACTTTACAAAAATTCCTGAAGACACTTTCTTTGCTCCGCTAGATCGTTATGAAATGCACGATTGGCGCGATCCGTTCGTTTACTTCGATGAAGCAAGTAAAACATATAAAATGTTGCTTGCTACACGAAACAAGGACGGATTCGCCATTCGTAAAGGATGCACGACAATGTGTCAGTCGAAAGATTTAAAAAACTGGGAAGTTGAATCAAACGTTCTTGATCCTCAAGCGTTTTTCACCCATGAATGCCCGGACTATTTTGAAATTGGTTCGTGGCGTTATATTATCTTTTCGGAATTTAGTGATCGTTGCGTCACCCGTTATCGGATGAGTAAAGACGGCAAAACATGGATTAATCCAAAAATTGATGCTTTTGATGGCCGCGCTTATTACGCCGCAAAAAGTGTCAATAATGATAAAAACCGTTACTTGTTCGGCTGGATTCCAACGAAAAATAATTCCGACCACGCCCCATGGGATTGGGGTGGAGACCTAGCTGTTCACGAAATTTATCAAATCGCGAATGGTGAACTTAGAACAAAAATGCCGCAATCAATTTACGAGTCATTTACTAAAACAATTCTTGACGTACCACATTTAAAATTAGGTACGGTTGATGCGGATATGCATATTGATCTTAATTACCAAAATAAGAAAGTTTATATGGTTGAGTGTGACATTGAAATGTCTGAAGAAGTAACCGCTGCTGGCATTTTACTTAATTATGATGCAAAAGAAGATCGCGGTTATGCGTATACATTGAATATGCAAAATAAACTTTTCGTCTTTGATATCTATCCAAACCAACCATGGAACTTAAGTAACTTTGTGAATATGAATCGCCCGATTGAAGTTAAACGCAAATACCATCTCCAACTGATTGTTGAGGAAAACATTTCGGTTTGCTATTTGGATAATGAACTTGCTTTATCGTCACGGGTCTATCCACTAACTGATAATCCAAAAAGTTTAGCGATTTTAGCAAAAAACGGTGTGATAAAAGTAACAAATCTTAAAATTAAAACACGGTAAAGGTTTAAGAAAGCCGATACAAGAGGGTAGTTTTGATAAACGCCCTCTTTTTATTAATGCAAAACACAATATTACCGAGAGGGAATAATTAATATAAAACACCCGGATTATTCGCCCAAAATGGTATAATATTACCGAAAGGGTATATTATGAATTCAAAAGACATTGGTGAAATGGTCAAAAGACGAAGAAAAGAGCTCGGTTTAACCCAAGCCTACCTTGCGGCAATTTCAAATACTGGTGTACGGTTTATTATTGAACTTGAACAAGGTAAACCTACAGTGCAACTTAACAAAGTTCTTGCAGTGTTACATGTCCTTAATTTAAAGATCGAGATAATGTCAGATGAGTAGTACAAATAAAGGAGTTTACACTAATCAAACTTATAAACATTAATAGAAGGAACAAAACATAAAATTGAAAACACTATTTTTCGGACGGATTGTTATTTTCGGATATGGATTAGTCGGTAAAAGTTTTTATCGGTTATTAAAAGAAGAAGTGCAGTTTAGTCCAAAGAATATTTTTATTATTGATAAAGATCCCGCTAATCAGAAAGCGTTTGTGAACGAAGGTGGTAATGCTGAAAATTTTCTTACCATTGAAGTAACAAAACAAAATTATCGCAGTGTATATAAAAAGCTTTTAAAACTAGGTGACGCTTTACTTGATTTTAGTGAAAGCACGGGTAATGTTGATTCCTTAAAATGGTGTTTAGAACGAGATGTCCATTACTTAAGTACATCAAGTTCGTATTGGCATGAAGATGATGATGACAACGCTACGTCGTACGCAAACTTTTTACGGCTAAAGAAATTAACAAAAAAATATCCAAAAGGAAGTGCTAGCGCCACAATCGAAATTGGCGCTAATCCCGGGCTTGTTTCGCTATTTGTGAAACGGGCACTCCGTGAAATTATAAACAGTAAGGAAAACACAAAAGATAATCGTACACTTGCGAAGTTAATTACCAAAAATGATTACGCCGCTGTTGCGCAAAAACTAAACCTTGAAACAATTATTATTAGTGATTTAGATACACTTACGCCCGTAAATGGGTACGAAGGAGACGACTATTTAGCAAACACATGGTCACCAATTGGCCTTTATGATGAAGCTGTATCATATATTGAACTCCATCTAGGCACGAGTTTTGATTTAAAGAAGCTTGACGGAAAGATTAAACGCCACAATAAAAAAGACGGCTATACAAAACTTAATATTCGTGGTATCGATACAAGCGAAAAAACTTATTACCCTGGTGGATACTTTTTAGGCGCAATTATTACGCATGAAGAGGCGTTATCAATTGGGACACATTTAAGTGTATTTAATGAAGACGGGAAACGGATGTATAGTCCAACGGTATATTTTAGTTATCGGCCAAGTGAAGCGGCGTTTAGCGCCCTTCAAAAAGTGCGCCTTAAAGATTATGAACAACCAAAGACATTTGTTAAGTTAACAAACCAAATTGCGACCGGTAGTGAATACTTAGGTGTAATCCTAACAGGTGATAAACTTGGTAGTTATTATTTTGGGACAGCAGTGGATGTCGAAACAGTGCGGAAATATCACCAAGATGAAACCCCAACGATACTACAAGTAAGCGCGACTGCTGTCAGTGCATTTAAGTGGATCATTGCAAACCCAAAACACGGTTTACTATTCCCTGAAGAACTTCCCGAAGACTTTATTTTAGAAAATGCGGAAAAGTATTTGGGTGCATATAATTTCCATACAATTAATGAAAAGTTTACCGCATTAAGCGGCATAATCAATAATTAAAATAAATAGACTTAATAAAAAAAGGGGGTTTACACATTGTAAACCCTCATATTTTTTAGTTTAGGGTGATACTCTTTATGATGCGATGCCTTCTTCTAGTTTAAGTGGTGTTTCAAAGTGCAAAGCAATGCTTGATAATGTAACACCAGCATTAATTAAGAAGAGTAAGATGACTGCGACAAATCCACCAACAGTTAATGCCATATAAAGCGAGAAGAGCAGCGGAATAATTAAAAGCATATTTATAAAGTAGCTAATTGTAAATAAAACGTGATGAACAACGAGCTTTTTAAAGTAGAAAGTACTCAAGCTTAATAATCCACCGATACTAGCGACAAGGAATAAGAAACTTGCGCCTGGTAAAACAAACGTTGTGAGCAAGGTTAAAACAATATTAAATCCTGTACTTAAGTAGAGTAATTCATTTTTCCGTACTTTTTTCCATAGACATAACGTTAAGACAACAAAGACTAAGGCGACAAACGGCATAATTTTATCAATGCCAAAAATCCGTGTATACGTAATGCTAAATGGTGTGCGGCCAATAAAAGCGGCAACATTACTAAATAAATAAGCTGCAATCGTTACAATTAGACTTGTTACCACGCCACGCGGTAATGTTTTTGTAAATACTTCTTTGTGGAGTGTTTTATTTTTTACGAGCATAAACGTGTGACCAGCAAAAAGAAGTAAGACGAGAAGCGCAAAAATAATGGCTGCTGTTTGTGAATAACGAATTAAGACATTACTAAAAATTGTAAAGAAGACGTTATCCGTTGTCGCATCAAAATAGCCGGGAGAAACATACTTGGCGTGGGCTGCAAATTCCTTCACAAGCGGATAAACTTGTTCGCCCATATGTTGAATACTTGGTAAATGAATATTTTCATAGCGGTCAAGTGGACTATGATAATTATCAAGTCCGGCAAGTGTTGCAAAGTTTAAACCCGGCACACCTTCATCAATAAATGGAGTAAAGTCGGTAAAGTTAGGCATTAAACTATAAACAGCAGTAGCGATTGAATACGTAACTGGCATATTGGCAGCTTTATAAAATTCCATCACCTTTGCGTTATTTTTGGATGTTTCAAACATATAGGCGGGCCCATAGCGGCCACGTGCTTCAACGTTAATAACAAAGCGAATTGGATCCATAACGGCCGGATCTTTTGCTGCCATACGCGCGCCAACTAACCCAACCTCTTCAGCATCAGTTATAAGAAAATAGATTGAATTTGTCGGGGTTGTGCCTTTAAGAAGAAACGCAAGTTCTAAAAGAACACTAAGTCCGTAGCCGTCATCCATCGCCCCGTAAGACGCTCCTTGTTCACCAATGCGGCCAACATGACCACGTGAATCGTAGTGGGCAACAAGCATAATTCCTTCGGCGTTTGTACCAGGGATTACACCCATTATGTTTTCAATGTCATGGACAAACACACTAGGATCAGGTTCAAGCCCAACGAGCGCTGCTTGTGCATCAAGTGCTGGGTAGTTTTGTTCAAAAACATTTGGGGCTCCTAAATAATCAATAAGCGTATCACGGACATAAAGGCGCACTTCCTCGTGTTCGGCACGGTCGTAATATGAGTGGGGTTTTTGTGCAAACACTTGAATGTGTTCTTGAGCACGGACCGCACTAAAATTTTGTGTATCATTTTTACCAATTGGTTTCGGTGTATATAAAACAAATAACGACATAATGAATGTAAAAGTAAGTGTAATTATTTGTGTTAATTTCGACTTCAGTTTCAATTTAACGTTTTCCATAGAAAAACCTCCTATTTTTATCATAAAGAAATGGCTGGTTATTTTTCTTTTTCTTGCACTAGAAACCGCTTTTTCTTACGCAAAACATAGGAAAAGGCCAAAAATTTACACAAAGTGTAAGGAAAAGCACGTAATCACTAATCGTAAGTGAAATAAAGCATAAAGAGTGCTAAAATATCGATACGAGGCTGCGACTAAATCGCTAGAAAACGAAAGAGGTATTAAATTAAAGTTTATGCCACAACCATCAAATGAAGAAGTAGTTGTTAAAACAAAGAACCGTAGTGGTTATTTTTTTGAATTAAGTATTGTTATTCTTTTTACCTTAACATTATTCGCGGGGCTTACCATTCCCCATTTACAACATGGTGTGGCGTTTATTTTTCCTGTTCCGCTTGCGGTATTTATCATCCGTCATAAAGTAAAAGACGGCATCTTTCCAGCAATCTTTATGATCGTTATTGGCGCTGTTATTACGCATTTTCTCCCAGTGGGTGCGGGTAGTTGGGTCCGCGGCTTTTTAATTATGCTAACAGCAATGACGATTGGGTTTCTCCATGGGTCACTCCATAAAACAAAACTAAGCCACCGCAACGAAATACTAATTGTGATGGCTGCTGAACTTGCACTTGGCATCGTAAGTGTTGTTGTATTCTATTTACTGCGGGATCCTGTCTTTGCGTTTGATATCGAATTTCCACATTATTATGCAACATTTCAACGTTTGTTTAATATAAAATCTGACTCGGTTTATGCGCAAAATGTCGGTGTTATCTTTCAAAATATGGTTATTCCGTATACTTTCGCACTCGCAATAACCGAAGTATTATTTACGCATGTGTTAATTCATTTAACAATTAAGTATGTGTTTGAAACAACGGATGAAAGACCATTTACTGGCTTAGCATTTTCAATTCACGCTAGTGGTGGCGTTTTATATTTAGTTGGGCTTGTTGGTTGTTTTGCTTCGTTCATTATTCTTCGTAATCCGGTTGATCCAACTTTAATGAATATCATTATCGCACTCTTTATCATGGTCTTCACCGCAATGATTTTCTTTATTCTGCAAGGTGTCTTGTTAATGATTTATGTGATGCGCATTAAATATAACCGTGAACAAAGCTTAGGTATCTTTATTCTTGCCTTAACTTTTGCGGTGTTCTTTTCCGTTTTAGGTGCGCTAAATACGATCTTTCATTGGAGCGATAAACTAAGTGCAAAGGAAACAAATATTGTCCGCGTTCGTGATTAAATGCGGTTATAATGTATCTAATTATTATCATTTATGATAAATTGTATGTAAGGTAAATCTTATGGCACGAAAAAACTTATATAAAATTAATGATGTTCTCTCGGTCGATGATAAAGAGTTTCGTGATGACGACGAACTTTTTGCGGACGGTGATGAATATGAAGAAGAATATGTTAAAGCCCGCCCAGACATTATTGATTATCCCGATGATATTGATGAAGATGATTTAGATTACGATTTTAAAGCTGAATATAAGGAAGCGCGTAAAAAACGCAAGAAGACACGGAAAGAGAAGTTTCGTTATCGCGGGAAATACGAATTATTACCCGAACGCGAAAACCATAAACAAATTCGCTTTTATCGGCGGCGGTTTACGTATATGGCAAGTGCCCTCATTACGGGTATTATTGGTGTTGGTTTTGGTTTTCTCGCTTTTAAATATAATCATATCTTCGCGCTTTTAACTGTTTTGATTGTTTTGCCGGGTATTTTATGGGGATTATTTGGTCTCATTAATATTCGCACGAAAGGCCTTATCATTATTATCATTGGCTTAACGCTAAATATTATTGCCATTATTATGATTATGAAACCACTTTGGGCGCTTATTCCTAACCTTGGGCAAATGTATGATTTAATTAAAGACTACATTAAAGATATTCTCATTTAAAGAAACAACGAAAGTGTTTTATTTCCTGTATAGAACACTTTTTCTTTATTAAATTTGTGATACTTTCACGCCTTTGCTCTTTAATAAGAGCATAATCACGTGCCTTTGTTGTATAATTACAAGAGATATTGAGGTGGACTATGATTAAATCAATGATTAAATTACGGAAAGTGGCGATCGTCTTATTCGTTATTGAAATACTCGCCCTTATTTTTATTAATATTGCCTATTTCATTGATATTGCAAGCCTTAAAGACTATTTCACTCCGGAAGTTGTCTTCATCTTTTCGGGAATTATTATTGCTGTTAACCTCTTTACGTTTATTATTCTCACAATGCGCATTAACACAATTCGGAAAAAAAATACATTTGAACTTGTAAATCTTCTGGGTGGTGACGTTAAAGAAGCATATAATTTTGCAATGGTCGGTATTATTGTTGTTGATCAAGATTTTAATGTGACGTGGGCAAGCGAACTATTTAAAGAGCGACGCCTTCTCGTCATTGATAAAAACGTGCTTGCGTGGAAACCAGAATTAACCCGGCTTGTCGAATTAAGTGAAGCACTTGCCGAAAACGTCGATGATACGATTAAAGTCGAAATTGAATCACGGAACTATGAAGTTAAATATTTAAGCAAAGCGCGCATCTTCCTTTTTAAAGATATCACGGAGTTTGAATTCCTCTTTACGAGTAATCAAGAAAACGCCCCTGTTTTAGGTGTGTTAATGATTGATAACTATAGCGATATTGTTGTGAAAGGCCAACAAGCTAATCCGGCAATCAGTGTCGCTAATACGTTAATTGCCGAATACTTTACAAAGTTTGGCGTGTTAATGCGGCAATATCGCGATGACGGGTATTTACTTGTGTTGAATAAAGAAGACTTTGATGCGTTATATGATGATAAGTTTTCGCTTCTTGAACAAATTAAAGAAAAAACTGCGAATATGGATTATCAAATTTCTTTATCGCTCGCGTTTGCGTATGACTTCCCCGATGTTTTAAAACTTAATGAACTCGTGCTTAACGCCATTGATACGGCGATGGCGCGCGGTGGTGACCAAGTCGTTATTGCTCGTTACGGTGAAGAAAGTGAATATATCGGTGGCGCGACGTCACAAGCCGAAAAACGGAACAAAACCGCGATTCGTTTATATGCGGATACAATTTTCCGTTATATTCGTGAAGCAAAAAACGTGCTTATTATGACGCATATTGATACCGACTTAGATGCCCTAGGGGCTTCGTTAGGTATTAAAGCAATGGCGGACTTTGCGAAGAAAACACAAAAAGGTACGAGCACGCAATTTCAACCCGCACGTATTGTGTATAGTGCAAATAATACCGAAATTAAAACAAAAAATGCAGTAAGTAGAATGTTCTCGAAACAAGAATTTAATGAAATCTTTATTACTCCCGATGACTTAGAAGACGAAAAAGGGCCCAACAGTTTAGTGAACGCGAACACGTTACTTATTGTCGGTGACGTCTCACGCCCGTCGCTTACGCTTTATCCGCGGCTTTTAGAGCTTGTTGATAAAGTGATTGTCATTGACCATCACCGCCGCACGGATGAATTTATTGATCAACGGCTTTATGACTATATTGAAACAAGTGCCAGTTCCACATGTGAAATTGTCACCGAACTTCTCTATTACGGCAATACACCAAACTTTGAACTTTCCGAAAAATACGCAACATTCATGCTTGCGGGTATTTATCTTGATACAAACTACTTCCGGACAAAAACAACCGGTTCGCGCACATTCCTTGCGAGTATGGTGCTCGAAGATTGGGGTGCAGACGTTATGACGGCTGATGACTTCTTAAAAGATAATGTCGAAGAATACACCCTTATTACACGCATAATGGCGAGCATGGAAACAAAGATGGTCGGTATTGTCTTCTTAAAAGCGGACGAAACGGATATTGTAACACCCGAGACATTATCAAAGGTTGCAAACCAAAGCATGCGTATTAAAGGTATTCAAGCTTCGTTTGTCATTGGCTACACCGCACCACGCACCGTTAAAGTGAGTGCGCGGAGTGACGGCGAAATAAATGTCCAATACTTAGCAGAGAAAATGGGTGGCGGTGGTCACCAAGCAAGTGCCGCAGCCGTCTTTGTTGATAAAACACTAAGTGATGTCGAAGAAATTATTGAAGATGTGTTAAACGAAAATTTAAGTAAGGCGAAAGTTATTGGCCAAAAGAAGGGGGCGTAAGATGAAAGTTATAATGTTACAAGATGTGAAGAAAGTTGGAAAGAAAAATCAAGTCGTTGATGTAAGTGACGGCTACGCCACAAACTTTTTAATTCCGCGTAAACTTGCTGTTCCATATACGGAACGAAATATTTCGCAACTCGAAGCGCAGCAAGCAAAAGTTAAGGCCGAAGACGCTGAACATAAAAAAGACGCCATTAAACATAAAGAAGTGCTCGAAAAAGAAGCACTCGTCTTTGTGCTGCAAATTGGGGAAAGTGGTAAAGCGTTTGGTGCGTTAACCGCGAAGAAAATTGAAGAAGAAATTAAAGCAAAGTTTAATATCGCTGTGGACCGTAAAAAGTTTATCGGTTTTACACCACTTAAAGAGTTAGGTCCCGCAGTTGTGCAAATTGAATTATATAAAGATGTCGTTGCACGGCTCAACGTTGTCATTAAAGACCAGGAGTAATTATGAAATTTGATAATAGTCCGTTTACCCTTTATGACAAAAGTGTTGTCATCCCGAGTGAACCACACGTTGAACAAATGGTGCTTGGTATTATGCTTGGATCACCCGCACACGTCGAAATTGCCATGCAATATTTAGATGTAACCTTTTTCCCAAACATTGAAAACAATCACCGCGCGATTTTTTATGCAATGACGCTTTTATATCACGAACAACAAAAGATTGACATTGTCACTGTTAGCCAAAAGCTTAAAACATTAAAACTACTTGATATTGTTGGTGGGCTTGATTATTTAAGCGCTTTGGCCGAAGAAGCAATTACATATTCGGCAATTAAAGAGTATTCACTACGGCTTAAAGATTTAACATTACTTCGTAATACACTTAAAGTGATTGATAATAACATGGAAGAATACCGGCAAGGACGGGTGCGTGAAGTTAATGAATATATTAGTAACATGACGCGCGAAATTACAAAAGTTGCCGAAGAACGTCGTATTGCTGATTTTGAATCGCTCGCTGATATTGGCAAAGACTTAAAGTCACACTTAGAACGGATGCGAAAATCGGGCAGTGGCAAATTAACCGGTGCATCAACGGGCTTTAGTGAACTTGATCGCTTAACGCACGGCTTTCAAGAAGATAACTATGTGATCATTGCCGCACGACCCTCGGTCGGTAAAACAGCGTTTGCGCTTAGTCTTGCCTATAACATTGCCGAAAAGAATAATAAAACGGTTGGTTTTTTCTCGGTGGAAATGGCAAACATTCAACTCATGCAACGGCTTGTTTCGAAAGTATCCGACATTCCGCATAAACGCATTACTGAAGGGTATTTAAATGATCGCGAACGGTTAAAGCTTGATGAAACAATGCAAAAACTTGACAAAGTAAAACTTTATATCGATGAAACACCAAGTATTAATATTAATGACTTAATTATTAAAGCGCGGAAACTAAAACGCGAAAATGACGATTTAACAGCGATCTTTATTGACTATATTGGGCTTATTACCACCGGACATCGTGTTGAAAACCGCCAACTTGAACTTAGTGAAATTAGTGGCGCACTCAAAGCACTAGCGCGTGAACTAAAAATTACCGTTATTGCCTTATCGCAACTTTCACGGGGCGTGGAAGCACGGCCTGACAAACGGCCACAAATGAGTGACTTACGCGAATCAGGTAGCTTAGAGCAAGACGCTGATTTAGTTATGCTTATGTATCGCGAAGATTATTATGTAGTCCAAGGCTCAATTAAACCAGTAAACGCTGTGTATCAAACGTATTATGAAACACTACGTGGTACGGACCGTGAACATAATCTCTCACCAGTAGATATTATCTTAGCGAAAAACCGTAACGGCGAAACGGGCAATATTATCTTAATGTTCTTTAAAGCGATTTCTAGTTTTGATACACCAGACTCGGGCACGATGGAAATATTACGTAATTTACAACGCGCGCATAATACGAGTCGGAAAACGGGCGAATGAAATATTACATTCTCGCAAGTGGTTCGAAAGGCAACGCGACCGTTTTTGAAAGTGGCCAAAGTCGCCTATTAATTGATCAAGGGTTAAGTTTAAAAGAATTTAAAAACCGTTTAAGTATTTTTAATGTAAATAGTGATGACATTAATGCCGTGTTATATACACATAATCATATTGACCATTTCCAAAAACCACTATTTAACAAGATTGGTAACGGCAATGTATACGCGCCAAGTAATATGATTCCTGACGGCGTGCCATATACACTCGTAATTCCGTATATTCCGTTTATGGTTAATGATTTTAAAGTTACGCCACTCGCAACAAGTCATGACGCCCCTAATTCCGTTGGCTATATTTTAGAAACAGCAGATTATAAAGTTGTGTATATGACGGACACTGGTTATATAAGTACAAAGAACTTAGAGATGATGAAAGACGCACACCTTTATATTATTGAATCTAACCATAATATTAAAATGCTCCTCCAAACGAATCGGACGTTTGAATTAAAGCAACGCATCTTAAGTGATACGGGACATTTATCAAATGAAAGTACGGCGCATTATTTAGTCGAACTTATCGGCCCAAATACAAAAGAAATCATCTTAGCGCACCTTAGTGAAGAAGCAAATACACCCGAAGTCGCCTTAGCCACACTTGATCAAGTATTTCGTAAATACGGTGTTGATCAAACGAATCTTAAAATACGCGCCGCTGCCCAACACGTACCAATGCACGGAGATTTAAGTGAAAATTAATATCATTACCGTTGGTAAGCTTAGTGCAATGTATCAAAGTGTTGCAACGCACTACACGAAGATGATTAGTAAGTTTTCAAGTATTGAAACAATTGAACTAAAAGAAGAAAACTTAGGGACAAATGAAACGGCAGGAGATGTTAAACGTGCGTTAACAAATGAAGGACGCGAAATCCTAAAACGCATAAAAGAGCGGGAATATGTCATCCTTTTAGCGCCATCTGGCAACATGTTAACATCCGAAGCCTTTAGTGAAACATTAACAAACGCCTTTACCAAAGGGCAAAGTCAAGTAACGTTTATTCTTGGTAGTTCCTACGGTGTAAGTGACGAAGTTATTAACCGGGCAAATGAAATCATTAGCTTTAGTCATTTGACCTTCCCCCATCAACTTGCCCGCATTATGCTTTATGAACAAATCTTTCGCGCTTTTAAAATAAAAAGTGGTGAACGCTACCACAAATAGGAGAAACACTTATGGACCATCATGATGAATATGAATATAATTACGATAATCTCGTCCCGGAGTGGAATTACGAAGAGTTTAGTCACCTTTCAAGAATAAGTGAACCAAAAACAAAGTATGCACATGGTTATGTTTTAGATGACGGTGAATTTTATATTGAGCCATGGTTTTATACGCAATTAACGCGGCTTTTGGAACGGTTTCCAAATGAAAAGGACCATATTCTTGAAACATTCTTTACAATTGCACGTGAGGGTAAGAAAGTTGTGTTTACGCGTGACATCAATGATCCAAGTGTTGTGTCTAGTGAATATTTATATGTCGAAATAGGCGAAATTATTATTAAAGCAAATGTGCACATTGACGATATATCGCGGGGGAGTGATTATGGCGATTAATGGAATCCTTGTCACAAATATTACGCAAAATGATACTAAGTATCAAGCGCAGCATGATGAGTTTATAAACAAAGCTAAACTTATCCCGGGTTTAACCTTAACAGAAGTTAAAAATCAACACACGATTGAGTATTTACATCACCATCAAATTGATTTCATTTTATTTTGGGATAAAGATATATATTTAGCGCGGAAACTTAGTAACCTAGGCTATAAAGTATTTAATAATCCTGACGCTATCTATTTATGTGATGATAAAGCATTGACCGCTAATGCATTAGAAACCGCGAGTGTCCCAACACCACATTATTACGTCTTACCATTTGCGTTTCACCAAAACATTATGAACTTTTATGATGAATATAAGCATGAACTATATAAACTAGGGTTTCCCCTTGTGATGAAAGAACGGTTTGGAAGTTTTGGTGATCAAGTCCATTTAATCACGGACGAAAATCACTTAAAAGTGTTTCTTCATGAATATGGCCATAAAGAATTAATCGTGCAAAAGTTTTTAAGTAAACATCAAGGTACGGATTATCGCGTTAATGTTGTCGGCGACGAAGTCATCTTAACCGTTGAAAGAAGTAACGCAAATGACTTCCGCAGTAACATTAATCAAGGTGGCAGTGCTACGTATGTTGCAGCAACCAAGAAGATGAAACAAGTGGCAATTGCCGCGACAAAGGCCGTAAACGCCCATTTTGCCGGGGTTGATATTATGTTTGATGACAATGATAATCCCACTGTTTTAGAAGTGAATTCAAATATGCGCACTGTTGCCGTTAATACCGTAAGTGATATTGATTTAACAACGGCTATATTAAACTATATAATTAAAAACGTTAGTACTTTCTAAGACACATAATAATGCATAGTGCTTATGTTTTTTCTGTTATTGAAGTTAAGTTTTTATAAATGGCATTTTTAATTTCGGCATTATACTTTTTCATATTAACCAAAGAGTTAGAGCCGCGGCTGCCCTTTAATATGTAAAAGCAGAGCATTTATTTAATTTATTCGCCACTATAACGTGGTCCAGCATAGGCTGGTTTTGCCGCACCATAAGTAAGGGTAATTGTTTCGCGTTGCTCTACGGTGATGTCAATAAAACTGGTCGTTTCTGGGTTATTTTTCTTATAAGCGTGTTCGAAAAAGGTTGGAAGACCATCGTCAATTTTAAACCAGTATTCCTCAAAATTATTATCGCCTTTATTTACATCAAAGCAATAATAATCGCCAGCTTCAAACAATGTGACATATTCGCGGCGATAATCGTAAACAAAGGTCTGATTGCTGTCATCGCGGTAATGTGCAAGAGAATCGATTAGATTTGGTAAGTTCTTTACAAAATAGCCGTAATTACCTAATAATTCGCGTTCTAACTCATTATATTTTGCTTTATCGCTATCGGGATGCTTTTCATCAAATGAATTATTGCCACGGCCAACAAAAAACGTGTTGTCGCCTTCATAATAGACGCCAAGCGTGTAATCTGGTTCATTACTCCATGGAAGCGTTGTTATATCATGTCGCGTAAATCCATTCTCATAAAAGTTCAAGACACTGTCGGTTGTGTAATCAGGATTGCCTTGCGAATTAAATATATGCATGACAGCCTGGGTGACTTCGGGCCAATTGTTTTTGTGTTCAACATCTGGAAGGCCGGCGCCGTAGATTACTTTACGTTCTAAACCTTTATCCAAAGGGATGCGGTTAGGTCTTGGTCCGGGATAGGCATCGGTACTAGCGCCATATGTATAATTATTTTTCCAATAACTGTTGTCATAATGTTTTTTGTCTAGATAAGTGACCCGATAAGACTCATATTTTGTAATATGGCCATCAATAATCTCCAGACGATCACCGTAATAGCGGTCTTCTTGAGACTTTCCTGATCCAAAAATAGTGTGGCGAACAATTTGATAAAAATTATCTTTTTTTGTAAAACTAACCGTTACCGGCGAGCCGAATTCTGTATAATTTTTTAAAGACTCTGCGTTTGTAAAACGTTTTGCGAGGTCATAAAATTGCATGGCCCAATAATAATTAGTATAGTTTGTAATATATTCATCGTAGAAGTTACGATTTGCATCATAGAGATAACTATCAAAGTTATGCGGGTCACTTTGGTCAGGGTGAACAATAAAAGTATAATTGTCCTCATATAAAAGGTATGTGTCTTCAAAATAAATTTCGCCATTTATATCTGAATCATTTTTTAGATATGCCCAATTCTCACCAAAGTCAATTGTTCTAACTTCTGCATATTGATGATTATCCAATTGTTGAAACCCATGATGAACTGCAACAGATTTAAATGGTTTGCGTTCATCCTCGGATTTTAATGTTGGTAAATCGCTGGCTAACACATTTTTTCCGGTGTAATTATAGTCATCACCACTAACCTTAACAGTTGAGTCTAAATTTAAACCTTTGTGACAACCAACAAGTAAAAGGCTAAATAATAGGAAAATAAGCGGGTGTTTTTTCATTCTTATGCGCTCCTTATAACTATAATTATAACAAAAAAAGTGCGGTAATATATTTTCTGGCGAAGTGTTTTCTCGTTAAAAATCAAAAAAATCAACCCGGGGCTACGGATTGAATTTTTAAGAGAGAATCAATATTATTTGGATCGGCTTTTTATTGTTGTTGTGGGCCAAGCGTACGCATTGTAAGCCACACACTACGAATCCCAATCGTCATAATAAAGACCATGTGGAAGTAGTTAGGCATAAAGAGGCCAACAATAAGTGTTAAAAGTCCAGGTGTTGGTAAAAGCCATGCGCCAATTTTAATCGATTCGAAAAACTTCACATCTCGATTCGGATTATGTTTACCGCGGGTTGAGATAAAGATAATAAGGCCCATGACCGCGCCAATAAGAGTAAAGATTGCCGCATACACACCGGTTTGCATCCAGAATGCTTGTGCTTTTACCGCTTTATAAGCCAGGTCTTGCATATTTTTAAAGTTACTTAAAACTTTCTCGTTATAATCAATTTGCGTGTTGTTAATAGCAGTAACACCGTCAACCGCAAATTTACCAAAATTACGAATATTCATATTAAGGGGTAATGAAGAAGTGCGGCCTTCAAACGCGAAGCCAACGTCTTCTTTATTTAATAGTGTGTTTGGGTTATAAATCCGCGAAAAGATTGCATCACGGCCAAGAATAATATGTGAAGTAACATTTTCCGTTGCTGCGCTTGTTTTTAAGTTATGTAATTTGTACGCTAAAAAGTTTTCGACGGCGTAATGTGTTGCCCCGACTAGAAAACCGTGCAAGATGTCGCCCGTATAGTAAACACGCAGGTATTCATAGTCTTTCGTTACTTCAATCGGATCACCGTTTGCGTCACGTTCGGTTGTTGTCCGTGGTTGAATGAAGGCAAAATATGGGACATCAACACTTTGGAAGCCGTCACTTAAATTAAAGTCTGCCGTTTTAACACGTTCATTAAATGTTGAACCCGGGTTTGTTAAGACATTTTTCCCGTTTTCTTCGCGGACGATAAGGTCAACACTTTCCGCTTCAAGTTTTTCTACAAACTTCACCATACCAATTTCGATGTGATAAAGTGACTGGCCTAAGTTGTCACTCCCTTTAGTTTTACTAACCATGACCATGCCGGGGACAAGGGCGAGGACAATGGCAATAATAAAGAGGATGGACGCGAGCCACCACGGTTCTTTCCGGCCACCATCAAACGCGGCTTGGTTATTAAAGAGTGACGCAAAAAGGCGTTTAAGGCGAATGCTTGGTTCTTTTTTCACCCGTTCGACTTTTACGTACTCTGGTTTTTGTTTAAATTTTTTACTACTCATGTTAAATTTCCTCGAATTTGTGTCTATGTAAGTATATATTACTTACACGGGTTTTACAAGAAATGGCCATTTAATTGCAATTTGTGCTTTTTCCAAGTATACTATTTTTACCTGGGGGTGGCATGGTTTCGACAGAGACTCGCCTGGCAAGCATTGCAGCCGTGTGGTGACGTAATCACCAAACAATTAAATAACTGGCAACAGTAATTTATCATACTCCTTTGCTTAATAGCCTGTAAATAACAGATAGGAGCGCAACTTAGGGTGGTGTCTCTCGATCCTAACGCGCGTCATAAAAGAGACTAGTAGTCGTGATGTCTATAAGCGAATATGAACTAACATAGGCTCGCATTACTTACGTTCGTAGATATCGTAAACTAGTGTTAAAACCAAATATCTTCTAAGCTGTAGAAGTGTTTGTGGGGCATTCTTTGGACCGGAGTTCGACTCTCCGCATCTCCACCAAATGGAAAATTAATAAGTCATTCGTGGCTTATTTTTTATAAAGTGAGAATTATTTTTTGTGATTTCTTGACATATATCAAATTTTATTTCACTAACGTTATATATAATACGAGTGATAAGACAAGGAAAGTGGTGGATTATATGCGGAAATTCATTTATCAAAATAAAAACAGCATCATGCTTATTAATTTAATACTAATCGTAACGGGGTTTATTGCTCATTACGGCTTTGATAATATATTAGTGTTTAATATTACGTTCATTACGGCATCAATTCTTGGCCTTTTACCTATTGCCCTACAAGCGTATGAAGCACTAAAAGTTAAAGTGGTAAGTATTGACGTCTTAGTAACAATTGCCGTTATTGGTGCCTTTGTAATTAAGGCGTATGAAGAATCAGCGATCGTTACCTTCTTATTCTTATTTGGTGCCTTTTTAGAAGCGCGGACGTTAAATAAAACACGGCAAGCAATTAAAGGATTAACGGCGATGGCACCGGAAAAGGCTGTAAAAGTAATTGATGATCAAACAGTTGTTGAAGTTGATATTGATGAAGTTGATGTTGATGATATATTGCTTGTTAAAACAGGGGCTAAAGTTCCGGTTGACGGCATTGTTACAAAAGGGGAAGGGGCAATTAACGAAGCAACAATAACAGGGGAACCGTTACCCGCTAGTAAAAGTATTGGTGCCCAAGTATATGCCGGGACGATTGTTGAAAATGGCACACTATATATTCGGGCACAAAAAGTTGGCGAAGACACAGTGTTTGGGAAAATCATTGAACTCGTTGAAGAAGCGCAAGATTCAAAATCAAATGCCGAGAAGTTCATTGATAAATTTGCAAAGTATTATACGCCGTTCGTTTTACTATTCGGCTTAGTTGTTGGATTAATTATGCAAAGTGTTGCAATGGGCGTCACCATCTTAGTATTAGGTTGTCCGGGTGCCTTAGTTATTGGTATTCCCGTCTCTAACGTTGCCGGGATTGGTAATGGCGCGAAAAACGGTATTTTATTAAAAGGCAGTGAAGTAATTCGTGATTTTAGTAAAGTTGATGTCATGGTTTTTGATAAAACTGGAACACTAACAACCGGAAAACCACAAGTTGTTGATATTGAATATTTCCATAACGATGAAGGAAAAGCGAATGCTTATTTAGTGGCGATTGAACGCGAATCAACGCATCCACTAGCGCATGCGATCTTAACGCACTTTGGCGCGATAAATGCCCCGGAAGTTTATGATACGCACGTCCATCAAGGTGGGGGTATTAGTGCATTAATTAGTGGTGACAAAGTTTTAGTCGGGAACGAAACATTAATGGCTAATCACGGCATTTTGCTGACAAAAGCAATGCAAAGAGCGATTAACACGTTTAAAGAACGCGGTAATTCACTAGTGATGATTGCGATTAATACAAAAGTTTATACGATTATTGGCATCCGTGATGAAGTACGACCCGGCATTAAAGAAGAATTAGTAAAACTAAAGCACTTAGGAATTAAACAACTGATCCTTTTATCGGGCGATAATCATGAAGCTGTCCATCGTGTTGCTAACGAATTAGCGTTTGACGTTGCGCACGGCGAAATGTTACCAGAACATAAAGCAGCCTACATTAAAAAACTACAAGCTGAAGGCCATATTGTTGCTTTTGTCGGGGACGGTGTTAATGATAGTCCCTCCCTTGCGTCTGCTGCTATCGGCATTGCAATGGGCAGCGGCACTGATGTTGCGATTGAAACATCAAACGTCGTGCTCGTTAGTAGTAACTTGAAAAATATTGTCCATGCTCTTGGCTTAACGAAAAAGATTATGGCTAATGTCACACAAAATATTATTATTGCCTTAGGTGTTGTCTTGTTTTTAATTATTAGTTTGTTTGCTGGTGACTTTATGAATATGGCCCTTGGGATGTTTGTGCATGAAGGCAGTATTTTAGTCGTTATTTTTAATGCAATGCGGCTTTTACGTTTTAAAAGTAAAAATTGATGTTCGTCAATTTTTACCTCGTTTAACTATGCTACAATAAAACCGAATAGGAGGAAAGTATATGCACAAAGCAAATATTGAACTAGAAACATTAACATGCCCATCATGTTTACAAAAAATTAATAACGCGATGCAAGCCCTACCGGGTGTCGAAAAGGACAGTGTTAAAGTACTTTTTAACGCGAGTAAAGTCCGCCTTAATTTTGATGGTACGTTAATTGCCCTGGATACAATTACGAATGCAATTAGTAATTTAGGGTTTAAAGTTAAAAAGGCGCAAGCAAAAGCACTCTAATCCGTTATGAAAAATAGCGAAATCCTTGCGTGTTTAAACCACGTGCCAATCTTTTTATCATTAAACGCCCAAGAAAAACTTGCGCTTACAAATATTGCGCGGCATGTTAAATATACAAAAGACGAGTTTATTTATATGGCGGGCGACGAATTAGATGCACTCTATATTGTGCATGCCGGGCAAGTAAAAATTATGCGCTATACAGCAGACGGCAAAGAACAAGTGTTACGGATTTTAAAGCATGGTGACTTTTTTGGTGAAGACGCCTTATTTATTAATAAAGCGGTTAATAACTTTGCCGAAATTACCGACAGTGCCGTTATATGTAAAATTGATCAACACGCCTTTTTAAACATCATGGATAAGATCCCGGCAATTGCCCCAAAAATGTTAAAAGAATTAAGTATGCGCCTTGATGCCGCGGAAGAAACATTAATCTTTAATAATTTAAAAACCGCAACGGCCAAGTTAGCGAAGTATTTACTTGATCACGCTATTGGTGACCGTGTTATTTTTACTACAACCAAAAAGAATATTAGTGGTGAACTCGGCATTAGTGCAGAAACGTTTAGTCGTACATTACAGCAATTAAATACGGCCGGACATATTAAAATTATTCGTAACAAAGAAATTGTTATTACTAATCGTCTATATTTACTGGATTTAGTTAATTTATAATTTACGCTTTTATATAAAGGAAAGTAGTAACGAGAGCGTCATCACGAGACGCTTTTTTGTTTTTTTGTTTTAAAAGTATCGTGTGAAATGGAATGAGAATCCACTTTACCCGGCAAAGATAAATGCGATAAATTTTTAAATCTTGGTATTATTATAATAAGTCTAATAATTCTTATAATTATTATTTCGTAAATAGGGAAGGTGACGACAATGATTACATATACAAAAAGTGCAACATTAGATACGTTTGATTTTATTAAAAAGATCTTATATTACCTCGATATTATTATCCAAGTGTTTTATATTGGCTATATTGGTTTCCGTTTATATTCCGGAAGTGGTATTTTCATTATTAATATCACCTTACTCGTTATTACCGGCTTTTACTTTATTTACTACTTAGCGACAAACCGTGAGTTTTATACGGCAGAACTAAAAAAACAACGTGAAGTTGTCCGGGAAGTAGTGCGGTGGGTAAAACGCGCGATTTATATTTATTTAATTACGACTGCAATTTATCAACTCGCGGTGAATCCAACCCCAAACGATAATATGGCAATTATTATGACGTTACTCATGATTGTCGGGTTTTTATCCTCGCTCATGTTTGATTTAACAATTAAAGAAATCAACCGGCGTATTAAGCTTTTAACGGCCGCCGCGCTTTATGACATTGAAATATTCCAAGAAGAACATAAAGCCGCGGTGAAGTTTTTAAAAGTTGCCGCAAAGCTTGATATTGAAGATAGTGTGCCAAAAGTTGAAGACGAAAAAATGATTGCGCGCCTTAAAGCCATTCATCACGAGCAAACACATAAAGCGGTGCGTCGTAAAGTCTTTCACGGCATTCACTTAAGTAAAAAGAAGAAATAATATAAAAATTTTTATGTTTATAAGCAAAATCACACGCGAATTTTAGTTTTCCTTTATATTTTATTGGCTATTTTGCATAAATTTGGTAAAATCAAATTATGGAGGAAAAAGACCATGCTACTTGAATTTAAAATAAAGAACTATAAATCATTTAAAGACGAAGCCATCTTAAGTTTAGTACCAGCGCCAAAGCAAAAAGATTTAGAATATAGCGTTTTAAGTAAAACTATTCAAAATAAAGAATATAAGGCGTTAGCAACTACCGTTATTTATGGACCTAACGCGGCGGGTAAATCAAATATTATTGGGGCAATTGAGACATTAATTAATTTGATTAATACTGGGAATATTCGCAATAAAGAAAAAGGTCGACCAGCAAATGTCGCGGCAAGTTTTTTGGAATATATTCCGCACAAAGATTTAAAAGAAAAAGCGCCAGTTGAATTTTCCATAACATTTATTGTCGATGATAAACACATTACATATACGCTTAGTTTTGATTTAGGCCGGTTTTTTGAAACAAACGCAACACGTAAGGTTTTAACAGAACAACTAGTGGTTAATAGCAAGGTAGAGTTCAACCGCGATTATAATAAACTAACTTTCGGCACTGACAAAGGCGAAAAAAGTAAAATTACCGAGTTACTTGAAAACAATCTAAATGATGAAGAGTTATTTTTAACAAATGGTTATAAAAATTTAATTAATAACGTATTAATAAATGAGATGACCAATTATTTAAATAATAACCTAAAAGTTATTTACCGCGCCGACACATTAAATGTTCAAGCAAAAATTAACGACACTAATAAAAACGCCATAATCGATACTGAACTATCAAAGATTGCGACCGAAATTGGTGCGTTTGATAGTAAGATTGGATTCGTCGCTAAAGACCATGAAAATGTCGGTGATCTTTCAGTTTTTTTACCGTTAAGTGATGTCCATCCACCGCTTAGCATCCCCATTAATCACTTTGAATCACTAGGAACAATCCGCTTTTTAAATCTTTATCCACTTATTAAGCAAACATTACGGAATGGAGGGGTGCTCATCATTGATGAGTTTGATGCCTCAATTCACCCAATGGTCTTACTCGATATTGTTAATATTTTTCATAATGATGAAATTAACAAAGCAAAAGCCCAACTTATCTTCAATACACATAACCCCATTTTTCTTAACTCGGCAATGTTACGCCGCGATGAAATTAAGTTTGTTGAAAAAAATGAAAACGGAAGCACGATTTATGCGCTTTCTGATTTTAAAACGAGTGGTACTGGTGGTGTTCGAAAAACGGATGACTATATGAAACATTATTTCATCAATAAATACGGGGCGATATTAAATGTTGAACTAAGTGAGTATTTTGCTAATGAAAAAAAGAAAATCCACTAATAATTATTATTTTTCCGTTGAAGGCGAAAATGAAAAACAATATTTTGTGTGGTTACAACAAACGATTAATAGTGAAAATAAACGCACCTGTAATGTAAGTTTTGATATTAAAGTTAAAAAAGATCCGTACAGTTATGTTAAATCTTTAAAAGTACTTACGGCACAAACTATTTTTCATATTACGGATATTGAAGGCAAAAGCGCGCATGACATAAATGTATTTAAAAAAGAGCTTGATGCGATGGACGAAGTAAAGAAACGCGAATCTAACCGAGTCAAGGACTATCTTTTGGGATATAGCAACCTAACATTTGAACTATGGATGGTGCTTCAAAAACAAGTGGCGAACAAACATGTCGCGAATAAACAAGAATATGTAACAATGATTAATAAAGCATATAATAAAACGTTTGTGGGCTTGTCAGATTTAAAAAATGCAAAAAATTTTGCCACGCTATTACAAGCACTAACAATAAATGATGTTTACGCGGGAATTAAACGGGCCCAAACGCTATTAGATATTAAAATACGAAATAACGAAATTTTGCAGGAATATCGAAAATACACATATTATGCGAATAACCCCGCATTATCAATCCATATAATAATTAGCAAAATATTAAAAGAAGCAGGCCTCGGTCAACATAATTAATTTAGTAATGGATCATCACTTTGATCATACTGTAATTTATAAAGATTATAATAAAGCCCTTTGTTTTGGAGTAACGCCTGATGGTTACCGGTTTCTTTTATTTCGCCTTTATGCATCACAAAGATCTTATCACTATGTTGAATTGTACTTAAGCGGTGCGCGACAATAATCATTGTTGAGATATTCATCATCTTTTCGAGCGAGTCTTGAATAACGCTTTCTGTTTCCGCATCAATATTCGCCGTTGCTTCATCTAAGATCATGAGGCGCGGCTTAAAAAGTACAGCACGCGCAAACGATATTAGTTGTCGTTCGCCACTCGAGAAGTTGTGACCCCGTTCTTTTACAACGTGCTGTAATCCGCCATCCACTTTATCTAACACATAATTAAGGCCCACATAATCAACCGCGCTTTTAATGTCGTCATTAGTGATTGTTTCGTCGCCTAATGTAATGTTGTCATAAATCGTGCCGGAGAAGAGGAAGACGTCTTGAAGCATTTGGCCGACAAACTTGCGAAGGGATGCACGATTAATGCGTTTAATATTAATCCCGTCAATTAGGATTTCCCCGCTATTTATTTCGTAATTGCGCACAATAAGACTAAGGATTGTTGTTTTGCCACTGCCCGTTGCCCCAACAAACGCGACTGTTTCGTTTGGTAAGACTTTAAATGAGACACCTTTTAGCACCCATTCGTCTTCAACATAGCGGAACCACACATTTTTAAATTCAATCATCCCCGTAAAGTCTTCTAAGATAATTGCGTCCTCTTCATCAACGATTGTTGGTTTTGTGTCTAAGACATCAAAGATTTTTTCGGCACTGGCAAACCCGTTTTGCAGCGCATTAAACTGTTCGGCGATTTGTTGGACCGGTTCATAAAATTGCCCGATATAAATATAAAACGATATAAAGAGTCCTGCGGTTATGGCCCCACTTAGAATAGAAGTGACACCAAAGTAGACAGAAAGGATCGTGGCAATGGACGCGAGGAAGTAAATAAGTGGACGATAGATGCCAAACGTATTTATCTCGCGTAAATAGCTTTTTTGGAGTTTATGGTTAATCGTATCAAATTCATTAAGCTTTTTATCTTCTTGATTAAAGATTTGCGTTATTTTCATCCCGGATAAGTTTTCCGATAAGAACGCATTCATACTTGTGACGTTTGTACGGACATGCCGATAAGCGGAGCGTGAATACTTACGGAAGATGTGTGTTGCTAAAACGATAAGTGGGATGACCGCTAAAGTGACAAGCGCCATCAAGGGACTAATAATAAAAAGCATGACGGCAATAATAAACATCATTAAGAAGTTACGTATTAAGTTTACAATCGTGTTCGTAAACATTTCCGAGATATTACCCGGGTCATTGGTCGCACGTGTGACAAGTTTACCGACTGGGAGGGCATTTATTTGATCCGCGGTTAATGTTTCAATGTGTGTAAATACTTCAACGCGTATTTCATGTGTTACTTTTTGCCCAATCTTTTGCAGCATCATATTTTGGAAGTAACCAACAATAATCGATATACCGGTAATAAGAATAAGGATGGCCGCGCCGATAACGATAACACGTACTTTAACGTCGGTTGTTACGTCATCACGTTTCATAAAGTCGATACCAAGACCTGACGCTAGTGGTAAGACCATACTCGTAAATGTTGTAATAAGCATCATGAAAAACGCTAAGACGAATTTCCATTTGTATGGTAATAAGTACCTCAGTAACCGGATAATGATTTGTTTATCACGGCGCACGACAGTGTGATCTGTGGCTTGCATTACGCAATGTCTCCTATTAATGTTTCTAATTCTTGTAGTTTCACCATACTTGCGTATAACGGACTCGTTTTTAATAATTCTTTATGTGTGCCAAACGCGACAAGTTTACCTTTGTCTAAGAGCACAATTTTATCTAACTTTTTAACAGTGGAAATACGGTGTGCAATCATGATGGTGGTCTTACCTTTTCTTACACGTTTTAAGTTACTTATAATTGCTTCTTCGGTTTTTGTGTCTACAGCAGATACGGAATCATCTAAGATTAAAATTGTCGGGTCTTTAAATAGTGCCCGCGCAATCGAGATACGTTGTTTTTGCCCGCCGGATACTGTTACGCCGCGTTCCCCTAACATCGTGGCATAGCCGTCTTTAAATTCACTAATGTTATCGTGGATGTCAGAAAGCTTCGCGGCACTTATAACTTCGTCAATTTCCACTTTTTCACTTGCAAAAGCAATGTTATTCGCGATTGTGTCACTAAAAAGGAAGTTATCTTGCGGGACATAACCTAAGAAACTCCGTAATGTTTTAATGTTTAGTGAAGCAATATCATAATCATCAAAATAAATCATGCCGGGACTTGTGTTATAAACATTAAGTAATAGTTCCACCAGTGTTGATTTACCGCTGCCTGTTTTACCTAAGATACCAACTATTTCACCAGGTAAGATGTTAAAGCTAATATCATCTAAAACCGGTTCTTTAGCGTCCGGGTAAGTAAAGGATAAGTTAGTAATTTTAAGTCCGCCTTGTAGGGTGACATCTTTAATATCATTATCGCTTTCTTTGACGGTTGGTTTGGTTTCTAAAAAGGCGTAGATGCGCTTCGCGGATGCTTGCGCTTGGCCGTTAATATTCATAAACCACGATAAGGCAAAGACGGGCCATAAAAGCGTGAAGAAATAACTAATGTATTCCGTTAATTCACCACCCGTTAAATTTGAATAGGCAATTAAATAAGTGCCGTAACTTAGAATGGCAATAATGACTAAACTAATCATCACGTCAATAATAATATTTACTAAGATAACGTAATGCATATGGTCCATTGATTTTTGATACACCGCACTTGATTTTGTTTTAAACCCCAGTGCTTCCCGTGCTTCTTTAACGTATGCTTTAATGACGGCAATCCCACTATATGATTCTTGGGTGAAGTCCGACATTTCTTCAAATGCTTCTTGGCGTACTTTAAACTTTTTCTCCATGCGTAATTCAAGGAAGAAGACAAGAATACCCATGAGGCCAATTGGAATAAACGCATAAAGCGTCATTTGCCAGTTTAACCGAAACATCCGAATTAAAACAAATGAACCTAGTACTAGACTATCGACGAGCATTAACAAGCCGAAACCAAATAATTCACGGACTGTCGCTAAGTCATTAATAAAGTATGACATTAAGCCACCCGTCTTTTGATTAATATAGAACGCTTGATCAAGTGTAGTCGCGTGTTTAAACATTTCGCGGCGTATATCCGTTTCAATCTTACGACCAGTGCCAAAAAGAAGATACCGCCAAAGGAAACGGCCAAAGGTAATACCGCTAATAATTAGAAGTAGTGTTAATAGTAATGTAGTGATATCACCAATATGCGTAATTGTATTATTATCGACGCCATCAATGATGACTTTTAAAAGGCGCGGTATTTCTAGTTGATACCAGTCAATCAGTACCAAAACACAAACCCCAAAAATAAACGCAAAGGCGTATTTAAGATAGTAATGACGGAAGTGTTTTAAAAGGATCATTGTTTACCTCAAAGATTATTATATAGATTATTTATTGTTTAGTTATGTGTGAACAAGTTTTAAGTGCTTTAATCATTAAATATTTCTTTTTCAAAATCAGTGATGATGTTTATATCAATAAAGCAAGACGTTTCATCAGACGCTAAAAGGCGAAAATAGTTACGTAGTTCATTTGCCGTTATTTTTTCTTTAACATAAGCCCGTCTTAATATTCCGAGCACACCTGAGTATTTAATACCTAATGTCTCACAAGCGGTGCGGACAAGTTTATCATTACTATTACAAAAGTAAGTGTTCTCGGCGGCAATTGCGATGGCAAAGCGATCATATTGTGAAAGTTTACGAAATTTCGTGTCATTATATAAAACATGATAAACATTTAGTCCAATAGCACCCTTAATTTCGCCCTTTTTATAGTTAAAAGATGCTAAATGGTTTTTTAGTGGTTGTGACACTTCATTATCATAAATTGCTGTTAGAATGATAACTTTATCAAAGATATCAAACATAAGACGAATACAACCGAGCTCAAATAAATCAACTAAAACATTATTATCAACTACTATCGATACATTACTTGAGTGGTAAAATTCTTTCATCTAAATTTCTCCACGCTTGTAGCATCTTACGGGTAGTGATAGTATCAATGCCTAAAAGTTCACTTATTTTACTAGCACTAATTTCTTCACGCACATATAATTCTTTTATTTTTTTAAATAATTTACTATTTTTGTTTTTAATATCAATTTTAGGAAGAGGATTAGGTTCAAACTCTTTGACCTTTTGCGCATTAATTCCCATCCAAAACTTTTTATAGCGGGCAGCAGTAATATATCCATATTGATGAAGAACGTGATATATAGTTTGGAGGCTAACTTGAAAATATTTTTTCATTTCGTATATATCAATCCGCTCGGCAGAATTAAGATACATTTCGACTAAATGTTTGGGCATTAAGAAATAACCCGCGAATTTGTTCGCTACTTTTTCATTAAAATCAGAACGACCACTTTTATAAATACTTTGCTTTGGATTGCCATATTCACTTGAATGAAAAAGCAGATGCGCGTATTCGTGAATTAACGAAAAAATCTTTCGTTCTTCCGAAACACTTTCAGTGTCATTAACAAATATATAACTGCCATACTTATTAGAAAGTGAAGAAGCGGCATAGAAATTGTTCTCACCAAAATCTTTAGCGATAATGTGCACACCGATATCTTCAAGCACTTTGTAATAGTTATGAGGCACAACATTTTCAATGCCCATTAGCCGACGTTGTTCTAGGGCGATTTTGGCAATATAATGATCAATATCTTTTTGTTCCTTAGTTACTTGATATTTTGGTGGAACATAAGTGTATTGTGCTTCGCCAAAAACATCATTAAACGAATAAAGTGAATTTTCTAACACGCTAATGTCAACACTATCAACACTCTCCATTGGCCGGTCAGCGCGAAACAAGAAACTTATTTGTTCGCTTTCCGGTTTAAAGAAATAATCAAATGGTTTACCAAAGTAATTAGCGATGGCCATTAACTTTTCACTATCAATTGGTTGACTGCCGTCAACATATTTTTTTAAAGTTGGATGTGAAATGCCAATTGATTCACTAAGTTTACGAAGTGATAAATCTTCATTATCCATAAGTTTTTTTATGTTTTTTCCAATCACTTTTGAAATATTCATATTTGTCCATCCTTTATTAAATTTTACCATTATTTATTAATATTACAATAATTAGTAGTAAATTGGTAAAAATAATTACCATTTAATATAAATAGTTAGCTTATTTAGAGTCCATACATATAAATACTTCGTAAAAATAGAGAAAATGAATAAAAAAACAAATTATAAACATTTTATTTGTTTACAATCGCACAAAAAGTATGTATTGACATTTATATAATCATGTAGTAAATTTGAGCCATAGGATCAGGTTTGGAATGCTTACGGAGCGTCAAACCACCTTTTTGTAAAAGGGGAAGAAATTTATGTCAAAACAATACACAAATATAAGAAATAACTTTAAGTTAGTTCGGCAATATTTAAAACTAACGCAAATTCAAGTAGCTGCCTTTTTAGAGTTAGACCGAAAAGTAATTAGTGGCTTTGAAAGAGGAGTGTGTTCGCTAAGTGTTAGTAGTCTTGAAAGAGCATGTCAATTATTCGGCATTAACTACGCCCATTTACTTGATGAAGAAATACCTTTAACCTTAGCGACGGCGGCAGTTTATAATGCGGGATTAAGTAGTGAATCATTAGAAGATATCGCTGCGATAAATACTATTGCATTAAATGTTTTAGAAATGGAAAAATTACTACAAATAGAAGATTAAGTAATTATTAAGAGTGTAGAAATGTATTATTGGTTGCTATTTTTAAAGGTGGTCATTTTCCTAAATTGATAATCCAATCAAATGGATCAGGAATAATACCGTATTGAATATTAGTTAAGAGGTCATACATTTTTTCTAAATAAGTAAATTGTGAAAATGTATATACGGTGTCGCCATCCACTACTTTGGATACGGGTGTAATAACGGCTGCTGTACCACACGCCCCAAACTCAAGAAAGTCACTTAATTCAGTAAGTAGAACTGGGCGTCTTTCTACTGGTAACTTCAGTATTTTTTCGGCAATGATTTGTAAAGAGTTATTCGTAATACTTGGTAAGATTGTTTTTGATTGTGGAGTGAGAAACTTTAAATCCTTTGTAATCGCAATAACATTAGTGGCCCCAGTTTCATCAAGCATTGTATGTGTTTTTGGATCTAAATATAAACAATCATCATAGCCTTGACCTTTAGCAATATATTTTGGGAATAGACTTGAAGCATAATTTGCTCCGGTCTTGAAGCTACCTAGTCCCGCAGGAGCACTCCGGTCATAAGCAGAAGTAACTAACGATATTGGTTTAAAGCCATCAGTAAAGTAACAACCAACTGGTGATACGACAACCATGAATAAATACTTATCCGCAGGTTTAACACCTAATATATCCCCAACACCCATGACAAACGGACGAATGTAGAGACTACCATTTGTTTCAAGAGTGGGCACTAAGTCTTTATTTTTTAACACAACCGCTTTCACAGCATTTAAGAAGTGTTCATCACTAATCGGCGGGATCATGAGGCGCTGACATGACGCTCTTAGTCTTTTCGCGTTTTCTAATGGGCGGAATAAATTGATGGAACCATCTTTTGTTCGATAAGCTTTTAAGCCTTCAAATACTTGTTGGCCATATTGAATACCCGTCGATAAAGCAGAGATTGTAATATTAATATTATCTTGGAGACTACCTTCTTGCCACGCGCCATCTTCATAATAGGAAAGATAAGCATAATGTGAGGTATGATATTTAAAACCTTCAATCATAATGTGTTGTCCCTTTAATGTCTTTTTTATTGTAGCATAGGCGTTTTTGTCTGTTGTGTATAGAGCGTGACGGAATGTTGTTTAATTTAAATGATTATGGAATGTGGTTTAATTTTAGTAAGGTAAAATGCAATAGAGGGCCTATGATATGAATAAAAGAATCAAAGATATTATTAATGAATATAAAAATGAACGAGAAATGTATGCAGCGCTTTTTGAGTTTTTTGCATTCTTACCCGATTCCTTTGTGGATTCATTAGATACTACATTACTCAAAAAGATTATTACACCCGATCGTGTTATTACTTTTGATGTACAGTGGACGAATGATCAAGGCGAAACAAAAACAAATAAAGGCTATCGTGTCCAATTTAATAACACAAACGGTATATATAAGGGTGGCTTACGGTTTCATCCTTCCGTAAACTTAGCAACCTTAAAAATGCTCGCCTTTGAACAAACATTTAAAAACATCCTCACCGGCTTACCAATGGGTGGCGCGAAAGGGGGGAGTGACTTTGATCCAAAAGGGAAAAGTGAAAGAGAAGTAATTCGCTTTACGAAAGCCTTTATGCAAGCATTAACGCCATACATTGGTGTGGATATTGATATCCCCGCGGGTGACATTGGTGTGGGTCACCGGGAAATACGCGCGATGTATGAAGAATATAATAGACTTACCGGTAAAGATGACGGTGTCTTAACCGGGAAGCCACTGGACTTAGGTGGTTCACTTGGCCGTAAAGAAGCAACAGGCTACGGGTTATGTTATATAACAAACAAATGTTTAAGAGTGGAAAAAGAAACGTCCTTTAAAGATAAGCGTGTTATTATCTCGGGCAGTGGTAATGTTGCCCTACACGCTGCCGAGAAAGCAAAAGAACTAGGCGCAACAGTTATTGCGATGTCTGATTCCACAAATGCGATATATGATCCTAAAGGACTAGATATAAACCTCATTAAAGATATTAAAGAAAATAAACGGGGCCGGATTAGTGATTATCTTTTAACGTATAAAGGCACAACACTTTTAAAGAGTAATGATATATGGAGTATTAAGTGTGATATTGCCCTACCATGCGCAACACAATTTGAAATTGATTTAGCGGCCGCGAAAACCTTAGTGAAAAATGGTGTCCTTATCGTCGCCGAAGGAAGCAATATGGCGACGGAAATGGATGCCGCTAAGTATTTGACCGAAAACACATTATATTTGCCAGGGAAAGCCGCTAATGCGGGTGGAGTCGGTGTTTCTTACTTTGAAATACTCCAAAACCAAAGAAAAGAACAGTGGTCCTTTAGAGAAGTTGATCAAAAACTAAAAGACGTAATGGAAAACGTCTTTAAAGCAATAAGTGATACTGCTAAAGAATATGGTGATAGAAATAATTATTTGATGGGTGCAAACACATATAGTGTAAGTGCATTATTAAACAAGATTGCTTATACAGAAAAATAAAAATTATTGTCGTACAAATTCAGTTGTGGGACAACCCGTTTATTTAAATTAGGTTTCGAATAAATAATATCAATAAGACTTGTTATGTTAAAATATATTAGTTATCAGAGGTATTACTATGAAAAAAATGCATTTAACTGATCGATATGCACTTATCAATTTAGATTCAATTAGTTTTGAACATTTTTCGCAAATTCTCGAAGCCAAGGGTTTTTTATCTGTATTAAAAGATTATATTAAAACGTTAAAAAGAGAAAATAATGTTCTTATTGATACGTTTAAAGCAATATCAGTAGATAACCTGGTTGATTTTTACAAACTTCTTTTAGTTTATGATCTAAATGATGCTATTAAAAATAATCCAAAAATAACACACAAACATATTAAAGACTTGCTGCTTTTTACTGAAGGTCTTTATGACTACTGGCGAAGTATCGAACGCTTTGGCATCCTTAAAGGTTCAAGAAGTTATGATCCGCAACTAAAGATGACCGACTTTATAAGTGCTAATGACCGTTTTAATGACACAATTATTAATCTTTATCGAACCGTTACGCAAAAACTATATAAACGAAACTATAATGTTTATCGTCAGCTTCCAGCAGGGATCAACGCCAATATGCTTTATTTTAAACATTCATTTACGCAAAACCGGAAATATCGTAGTATTCAAAATGTTCCGTTTATTACTAAAGTAATAATTAACCCACCCTTTATTATTAAGTCCAAGAGTAATACCAGAAGTGGCGTCTTTCAAGAAGTAAATAAAAATCCACTTGAATCATTATCAATTAATAAAAATCACTTTTTAGTTTTTCCAGTGAAGGTCGGTAAGCTTTTAGCGTTTGTATATACCCATCGCGACTTCCTTCATCAAGCAATTGCGATGTCCAACCTTTTTGAACTTGCAAATTATGAAGACTATAAAGAAAAAGAACCGGACCTTATTTATATCTACGGCATTAAAGAAACAGAGTATGACGGGACTTACTTTTTTGACCACGCTGATAATCAAATAATTGGATTTGTGAGTAAGGTTGATAAAAATGACTATTTTGGGTATTTAAAGAAAATGCTTTTAACCTTACATAATGTCTTCATGATTAATCAAAACAAATTACCAATCCACGGAGCAATGGTCAAGATTGTTTTAAAAAATAACACAAGTAAGACGATTGCGATTGTCGGCGATAGTGGTGCGGGGAAAAGTGAAACCCTTGAAGCGTTACGAATAATCGGCAAAAACAAAATACGTGATTTAAAAATTATTTTTGATGATATGGGTGTTTTTTCGATTGATAATGATGTTGTACACGCAAGTGGAACAGAAATCGGCGCGTTCGTTCGCCTTGATGACTTAGAAACAGGGTACGCTTATCAAGTAATGGACCGTGCTTTATTTTTAAATCCTAATCAATCAAATTCACGGTTAGTCATCCCTGTAAGTACTTATGACTTTATAATTGAAAAACATCCAGTTGACTTATTACTTTATGCAAATAATTATGAATCAACTAAAAGCGGAATAAGATTATTTGATAATACTCCCGAAGCAATCAGTGTCTTTAAAGAAGGCAAACGGATGTCAAAAGGCACAACTTCAGAAAAAGGTTTGGTAACTTCATACTTTGCTAATCCGTTTGGCCCCTTACAAGAGAGAGTTAAAGTAGATGATATGCTAGTAAACTATTTTGAGACACTAAAAAAACATGGCACAAAAATTGGTGAACTTTATACTAAACTTGCAATTGTTGGTGAAGAAATGACTGGGCCACAACAAGCCGCAGAAGCCCTTCTTGATTATTTAAATAGTAAATAAGAAATTAAAATAACTTTTTAAATGTTTCAACTGCTATTTTTAAATCACTAAGTGGTAGTGATAATGATAAACGCACATAATGGTCAAAAGCATTACCAAAGGCAATTCCTGGGGTAACAACAATGCCGTGTTTTTCTAGTAACATATTTGAAAATGAAAAAGAATCCATATTTGTCTTCGAGATATCGAGAAAATAATAAAAAGTGCTTTGTGGCTTAATACCACGAAAATACGCCATTTTGCTAACCGCATCATGTAAATAGTTTATCTTTTCTTTTAGTGTTTCTAAGTATACTTTTAATTCGTTATTTTTATGCTCATAAATAGCTAAACAGCCCCGTTGCACAAAAGTATTCGTATTTGTATTCATACTTTGGTTTAAAAGATTCATTCGCTTAATAATTTCTTTATTCGCTAGAGCGTAGCCAATCCTAAATCCAGTCATCGAATACGGTTTAGAGTAACCATTAACGACAATAAGTTTTTCTTTTATTTCGGGGTATGAGGAAAAACTATAAAATTTTCCGTCTAAAAGAACTTGATCGTATATTTCATCGGCGAGAAGATAAATATTATTTTCTTTAATTAATTGAACAATTTCCTCGATCTCAGCTTTACTAAGAAGTTGTCCGGTGGGATTGTTTGGATAATTTAATATAATAAGTTTCGTTTTCTGATTAATAGCTTTTTTAATCTTATCAATGGGTAGTTTTAAATTAGCATCAAGCGGGATATCAATAATTGTGCTATCGGGTTCAGTTATTTTGATGATAGGAGGATAACTGACGTAATACGGCGAAATAATAATAACTTCGTCTCCGGGTAGCAATATACTCGCTAACGCAACGAATATGGCATTTTTAGCACCGGGTAAAATAATTATTTCTTCACTACTATATGAAGCGTTATATCTTTTCTTGAAATCATTACTAATTGCATTACGAAGTTCAATTAATCCTTGCGGAGTTGAATAACCGGTATATCCTTCATGCAACGCTTTAATTGTGGCATCAATCACATGTTTTGGTGTCTTAAAATCGGGTTCGCCTATAGCAAGTGAAATTATTTTTTGTCCTGCTTTAACTTTTTGACGGGCAATTTCCGCTAATTTTAGTGTCGGACTCTCTTTTATTTCTTTTGACATTCTCATTAATTTAATCTCCGTTGTATCAAATTAATATGGGTTTCCCATATCAATTGAAACCAAATTCAATTTTCGTTTCTCCATGTGGTAATGTTAATAATACTTGTATAACTTTGAATAATTTTAACAACACTACTGGCAACATTTAGTTTTTGATAATCTTTATTTAGGAATACGTTTTCGGTTTTTAATTCTACCGCCAGGTTGATTCCTTGTATTAACTCTTTTGTAGTTATTCCACCAATGATAATGCTACCAGAATCTAAAGCTTCTGGTCGCTCTGTTGAAGTTCTAATTAATACACCAGGGAAGTTTAGCATTGCACTTTCTTCGCTCAATGTTCCCGAATCACTTAATACACAAAAGGATTCCTTTTGGAGTTTGTTGTAATCAAAAAAACCTAGTGGTTTCATTTGTTTCACTAGTGGATGGAATTTAAAGTTGCGCTTTTCAATCCATTTTTTACTACGTGGATGAACCGAATAAATGATAGGAAGTTGATATTTTTCAGCGACATCATTAATGGCACTCATTAAACTAAAAAAATTCTTTTCAATATCAATATTTTCTTCGCGGTGACTTGATACAAGAATATATTTTCCTTTTTCTAATTCTAATCGTTTATGAATATTACTATTATTAATCTTCTCCTTATATGTGTCTAAAACTTCTGCCATAGGGGATCCTGTCACAAATATTGTTTTGGGATCAATTCCTTCTTCAATTAAGTATAAACGGCTATTTTCTGTATAAGGGAGATTAATATCCGCAATACTATCTACTACGCGACGATTAATCATTTCACTTACATTCCAGTCCCAACAGCGGTTACCAGCCTCCATGTGGAATATGGGCACCTTCAAGCGTTTTGCACTTATAGCACTTAACGAACTATTCGTGTCACCCAAAATTAATACTGCATCCGGTTTTTCTTTTTCAATAATTTCATATGACTTAGCAATAATATTACCCATGGTTTCACCAAGGTCTTTACCAGCAGATGCTAAGAAGTAGTCGGGTTTTCTAAGTTCTAATTCTTCGAAGAATATTTCATTAAGTTCATAATCATAGTTTTGGCCAGTGTGCACTAAGATGTGATCGAAAACTCGATCAGCTTTTTTAATAACTGCAGAAAGTCTTATAATTTCAGGCCTTGTACCTAATATTGTCATTAATTTTAATTTACTCATATTTTAAACCTCCTCAAATATTGTGTCGGGATTATTTTTATCAAATGGTTCATTAGCCCACATCACAGTAACCATATCAGTAGTCCCTAAGTTTTCAATGTTATGAGTATATCCTGGCGGGATATCTAAAACTTGTAATTTTTCACCACTAACAAAATATTCAATAATTTCAGTAGTGTCAATTTTTCTGAAACGAATAACCCCATACCCACTGACTACTAGGAACTTTTCATTTTTAGTGTGATGCCAATGATTACCTTTTGTTATTCCGGCTTTGGAAATGTTTATAGACACTTGTCCACGATCAATTGTTTTAATAAATTCTGTAAAAGAACCTCGATCATCGGTATTCATCTTTAAATCATAAATAAACCCGTTTTGCGGGAGATAACTTAGGTAATTAGAATATAACTTCTTAATAAAAGAGTCATCTAATTTAGGAACAGTTAAGTTGTTTCTACTTTCTTTAAAAGAGTAAAGAAGATCCGCAATAAAACCAAGTTTAACTTTATAAACAGGTTGAACCCGAGTGTATTGTCCATTCATGTTAGGATTACCATGAATGGCATTAATTAATTCATTTACCAGATCATCAATGTAGATTAGGCTAATTTCAACGTTAGGGTCATTTATTGTTATAGGTAGGTCATTGGCAATGTTATGAGAAAACGTCGCAACCGCACTGTTATAATTTGGTCTGGCCCATTTACCAAAAACATTTTCAAAACGATAGACCAAAACCTTAGCGCCGGTTTCCTTACTATACTCAAACATTAAATCTTCACCAGCCTTTTTACTAATACCATAAGGATTATTTAAAGTTGCTTGAATAGAAGAAGAAATCATAATAGGACAAGTGTTCTTGTGTTTCTTAAGTAAATCTAAAAGTGTAGAAGTAAAACCAAAGTTCCCTTCTAAAAATTCCTTTTCATCTTTTGGCCGATTAACCCCCGCCAGGTGAAAAATAAAATTACAGTTTTTTGTGTATTCATTTAATTGTCCTAGAGTAGACTCAATATCGTATGCATAAATTTTATAATCTTTAAATTGCTCTAATCGTTTAATTAGATTCTTACCAATAAAACCATTTGAACCTGTTACTAATATTTTCATTATTTAAATAAATCCAGCTTTAATAGCAGTTGTTTCATTTCTTCGACATTAAGACGCTTTGTGTTGTGTGAATGATACGCTTCTTTTTGGTTAAATTCCTTTAATCCCTTTTCGATAAACTTATCATAATTTAAATTGCGATTATCCGCAGGTATTTTAAAGAATCCGGGTAGATTGATTGCTTTAGCCATTTCTTCTTGAGTTACCAAGACCTCGTATAATTTTTCTCCGTGACGAGTGCCGATGGAAACAGGCTCGAATTTTGAGCCCTTTAATTCTAAAACCGCTCTAGCTAAGGTGTTAATAGTTGCTGAGGGGGCCTTTTGCACAAACAGGTCACCTTGTTCACCATTTTCAAATGCATAAAGAACTAAATCAACAGCATCTTCTAAGGTCATCATAAATCGTGTCATATCTGGATTTGTAATAGTTATTGGTTTTTCCTGTTTTATTTGTTCGAGAAATAAAGGAATAACAGATCCCCTTGATGCCATTACATTTCCATATCTTGTTAAACATAGAATAGTATCGGCAGGTCTCAGTTGTCTCGATCTTGCAACTACATTTTTTTCCATCAGTGCTTTACTCATACCCATTGCATTTATTGGATAAGCAGCTTTATCTGTTGATAGAAAAATTGCCTTTTTAATACCATTTTTTACACAAGCAGAAATAACGTTATCACTTCCAAGTATGTTGGTTTTAACTGCTTCAATCGGATAAAATTCGCACGAAGGGACCTGTTTTAAAGCTGCCGCATGGAATACATAATCAACACCTATAAAAGCTCCTTCTATAGATCTATAATCCCGCACATCACCGATATAAAATTTAATTTTATCATTATTATATCGTTTGCGCATGTCCTCTTGTTTTTTTTCATCACGAGACAAAATACGAATTTCTTTGATTTCAGAGTTTAAAAATCGCTTTAGAACAGCATTTCCAAACGAACCAGTTCCCCCAGTTATTAATAATATTTTATTATTGAACATATTCACCTTCCACCGAACTTTTCTTTAAAATGTCTAATTAGTTCTTTATTATTATAATATATTCAAACCGTAATTATCATTTAATAATGTTTTGAAAATTAATGATAGTCGAACAAGAGAAAAAAAATCATGAACAATCTTTTTGAATAGGATAGATGAATAATTAAAATTAACAAGATTAAGTGTTTTGTAAACGCTAATCTAAAAGTAGGCCACTTTTCAATTAACGCCAATTGAAAACTAGGCCACTAAATTGATACTCTCTATAGGGAGGTATCGGAAGGATGGTT
>WPCG01015177.1_pt1 | contig 74297 bp, 72 predicted proteins | sample 5403311 | NCBI WGS metagenome assembly WPCG01 (sample SAMN12869467, study PRJNA574797) | sludge metagenome | isolation source: wastewater treatment of Control | place: China:Beijing | collected 2019-05-17
TGGAGCCGTTCTTCTCGGCACTGCTCACATTGAAGGAAACGCGGTTTCGCTGTATCCTCTGCAAGCGGTTTATGCACCGGGTGGCAAGCCGGATCGGGGAAGAATACCAGTGTTCTGCCATTGTGAACGGGGATAACCTCGGGCAGGTCGCATCACAGACACTTGAGAACCTGGCGACCGTTACACCCTCAGCGACGCTTCCTGTACTCCGCCCTCTCATCACCTATGACAAGGAGGAGATCGTCAATCTCGCTAAGAAGATCAGGACCTTCATCGCCCGCCCAGGCGATCATTCCTGCCGGATGGTGCCGAAGAAGCCCGCCACCGCCGCCACCATCAGCCAGATCGAAGAGGAGGAGGCGAAGCTCCCGATGGATGATCTGATACAAAAAGCAGTGGAAAGCGCAGTCAAAAGGACCGCGCTCTCCGGTTCAATCATTGACGGTTAAGCCGTTCTCAGTTGCGATATCGAGGAAGGCGCCTGCGGTGTACTCTGCCTGTGCCTTTGTCATCCCGTAGGTATTGAACTTCCAGATCTTTGTCGCCCCCGGAATCACTCCGGCAATACCTCTCTTTCCAAGCGCACTTGTGAAGAAGAAGCCACGTTTCTTATGGGTCTCTGCCACACGGTCAAATGACTCGCGTGTGTCTATCCTGGTCAGGGTATGCTCCCGTGGCATATCCGAGAGGATCTTTGTCCCTTCGATTGCGAGAAGCGCATCAATGATCACCCTGCTCTTTGCAAGCTCCTCATCCCAGGCAAGCACCCGCTCCTTCACATGGGGGAACGATGCCATCATCCCCATCACGGTGACGCCCATTAAGGTGCAGCCCATCATCGCAATCTCCTTGATCCCAAATGTCCTGCCGGTCTGATCCCCCTTCACAGCAGTGGTGGCAAAGATCCTCTCCGCATACTCAGCAGTTGTTGCAACGAGGCCGGAGGGTGCCGGTGCCGCCATCGATTTGTGGCCGGATCCGATCACAAAATCCACCCCGAGATCTCTTCCCGATACCGGGAGGATGCCGACCGTATATGCTCCGTTATAGAGGACCGGGATATCATAGCTGTGGGCTACTTTTGCGATCCCTTTGATATCATGGTGGTTTCCGAACTGGTAGTCCACCCCCTCGACAAAGAGGAGCGCAGGTGCCTTTCCCTCCGTTTTTATTACCCGCTCGATCGTCTCGGCGGCGGCATCCGGGGTGATATGGTTCATCTCATCCTTTGGGATCTCACGCGGCACTGCTCCCACTGACTCGGCTGCAATGAACTCGGTATAGTGGGAGAGTGCGGTCAGGATCACCGGATCGCCTTTCTGAACCAACCCCTGGCAGACTGCCTGGAACCCGCGCCGTGCACCGGGAACAACCCGGCAGGCATCCATCTCAAGCCAGGAGGCGAGATCGGCATGGAAGTCTGCAATCGGCGGCTTTTTGATATAGTCGAGACGGAATGGCTTGCGGCAGTTGTCACAGACCGAGTAGCCATCGCCGTATGCGATCACCGCCTTCATCGCATCCGCAGTAAGCCGCCCGCCCACCTGGATCGGATCGATGTTGATTGCAGTCTCATCCACCTGCCGGGCTTCGATATCGCCTGCACACCGCATCTCAGATCAGCTCCTCTTCAAGGATATCGACCTGGCGCCGTATGCTTTTCAGCAGTTTCCCGGCTGTTTCCTTCTCTTCAGCACTCAGCTGATGGAGGGGTGCTGTCTCCCGGAGCATCACCCTGATATCGGTCAGGAGAAAGAGTGACTGAAAGAGTGCATCAGTTGCACGTTGTGACATGGTACAGGATCATTGTGCCGCCTTCCCTTTTACTTTCACCCTCCACTCCCAGCACTTAATTCTCTGGAGGTTGAAGATACGATCAATGAAGATCATCCATATCGCCGATACCCACCTCGGTGTCGCCGCCTTCTCCCGTGTTGATCCCGAGACCGGCATGAATCTCCGTGAGACGCAGGTTTACCAGAATTTTCTTGCATCAATTGAGGAGATATGTAGATTGCGGCCGGATGCGCTCCTCCACGCAGGAGATCTATTCGACTCGGTGAAGCCGCGGACACAGGCCTATGTCACCGCATTTGATGCGCTGGAACTCCTCTCTGATGCCGGTATTCCCCTGATCATGATCGCAGGCAACCACAGTATCCCAAAGACCCGGTATACCCGCGCGCCATTCTCCCTCTTTGAATATCACCCCGGCACCGTCCATATGGCATACCGGTTTAGGTATGAGTCTGTCGAGGCAGGTGACACGGTCTTCCATCTGATCCCAAACATGCTCAACCCCGATCAGTACCGGGAGGCATATAACGAGGTTGAACGCTCCTCCTCCCACAATAATGTGCTGGTCACACATGGGCTTGCGAGCAGTATCGCCGACAAAAGGCTGGCAACAGTTGCAGAACATGAGATTGACTCCACCATGACGACCGCCGACTTCGATTATATCGCCCTTGGCCATTACCATAACCAGAGCCAGGTGGGACCCCATGCCTGGTACTCGGGCTCAATAGAGCACCTCACCTATGGCGAGATCCATGAGAAGAAAGGCGGGCTCTCTGTCGATACCTCACGGAGGACAGTTGAGCCCCTCCCCCTCCCAAAGACACCGATGATCGATCTCGGCTCCCTGCTGGCAGAGGATCTCTCCGCTGGCGAGATCATCGGAGAGATCGAGGCGCGTATAGAAGCGATCTCCTCCCACACCCCCCCGATGGCACAGATCACCCTTGAGGGGATCAGAAAAGAAACAGCCCGCACCCTCTCCGGACGGGAGATGGCACGCATCCGGGAACAGGTGCTTGATCTCCGGATCAAAACCATCTCCCCCGGTGAGATCGTCCCGGAACGGAGGCAGAGCGATTCAGCTTTTAATATCCAGGAAGAGTTCATCGCCTTTGTGAAAGGCCGGGGGCTCCCTGAGAAGACCGAGTCATATATCCTCGGGAAGGGATCAGGCATCCTCTCTTCGATTGTGGAGGAGGCAGATACCGAATGATCCTTGACAGGCTGACGCTGAAGAACTTCAAGCGGTACCGGGATCAGGAGTTCACCTTCAAAGACGGGATCACCGCCATAGTCGGGAGTAATGGTGCCGGGAAGAGTACGATCATGGAGGCGATCGTCTTTGCCCTGTACGGGATCTCCGGCTCCGGGATCGATGCTGAGTATGTGGTTTCCGCAGGGGCAGGGCCAAAAGAGAAATGCGAGGTCCGGCTCTCCTTCCAGACAGGCGGGGAAGGCTACACAATTGTCCGGTCTTTCAGGAAAGGGCAGACAACCCACCATGATGCACAGCTCAATTTCGGGGACGGGCGGCTGATTGCAACCGGCGTCAGCCCTGTGCGGGACGCGGTACAGCAGATTTTGAGGATGGGCCCCTCTGACTTCAGGACCACCATCTATGCGCCGCAGCGGGATCTGCTTGCGCTCCTGGATAAGAATCCTGTCGAGCGGAAACGCTGGTTCATGCGTGCACTTGGGATCGAGCGGATCCGTGATGCATCATGGGAGGCGATCCGGACAGAGATCCGGGGGCTTGAAGATCGGATCGCAACCCTCTCAGGTAGGCTTGAGGAGATCGATTCCGACCGCCTGAAGGTAGCCGATGGTGAGGAGGAGGAGAAGGAGAAGGAATATACCGCCGCCCTCGCCAGAGCAACAGCCGCACTTGAGGCGCTCCAGCTCGCAGAGACTGAGAACAGTACGAAGAAAGAGGCGCTCCAGCAGAAGATGCAGGAACTCTCCGCACTCTCTTCTGATCGATCCGGGAGGCAGGAGGCGCTTCTGAAACTCACACGCCAGCTTGAGGAGGCAGGGAAGGAACTCTCTTTGCTCAGGGATGATCTCGTTTGCTTCAAAGCAGCAGAGGAGCAGGAAGCCCGCTACGACGAGATCAAAACCCGGACACTCGCGCTTCGGAAGGCACGGGAGTCGCACCGGGATGCGATAACGCGCCTCAATGAAGCCGGTGCACGGCTTCTTGAGCTCTCGCGTTCACAGGCACGGGTACTTGAGCAGCTCTCACGTGCACGGGATGCAGAAGCCGTCCTGTCACGCCTTGCCGATATCCCGGCAGAGCGGGATCAGCTGCTTGCACGCCGCCGCTCACTTGAAGAGGCGCAAGGAGCTTATCACCGCACCGGAAAGGAGCTTACCTCGCTTGAATCTGAGATCAGGGTGCTGAAGGAGCAGGTGCAGGCGCTGAGGCTTGAACGGGAGCAGCTCACGGCACTCGAAGAAGAATGCACCCGGATAAGCGATGAGATCAGCACCAAAAACGGAGTCCCCGCTCTCAGGGAGCGTTTCCATGAAGGGGAACGGCTGAAGAAGGAGTGCCTGCTCCTGCGGGATCAGATCTCGGGAATCGATACGGATCTCAGGGATTTACGCGAAAAGGCCGCCCCGCTCGCGTCTCAGGTAGAGATGAAGGAGGCAGCAGCCGGGGATCTGGCAGCAGCACGGAAGATGGCTGAAGAAATCCGGGGGGATAGTGCCACCCTCAGATCCGGGATTGCCCATGCAGAGACTGCCCGAAGTGAAGCAGAACGGCATCTTGCGGAACTTGACGCTGCCGGAGAGGAGAGCAGCTGCCCGACCTGCGGCCAGCCCCTGAAGGAACGGTATGGCGATGCCCGCACCCTCCTCCTCGATCAGATCGCGGGCTTTGCATCTGATATCGAATCGAAGAGAGAGCGGCTCACCTCCTGCGAACTCAGGATCAGGGAGACTGAGCGGATGATCCGTGAGAAGGACGATCAGATCGCCCGCTGCATGGAAGCAGAAAGAAACCTCGCCGGGATCGAGGCGCAGATACTGGAGCGGACAAAAGAGATGGAGCGGCTCGCCTCACTCGTCCTCGAAAAACAGGAGGCCGTTTCTTCACTGGCGCTTCCGGCGATCAGTTGCGATGAGCTCGAATTGCAGGTTGAGGAGTTCCAGTCACTTACCCGGAAGAGGGATGAGATCGCAGGCGCACTCAGGCGCATACCCGGGATTGAGGCAGAACAGAAGGCGCTTGCAGGCCGCGCCGAGAGCCTCTTCTCACGGATGGAAGAGGTCTTGCACCTCCGCGAGCAATCCGGGTATTCCGAGGATGCTCAGAGGGAGCTTGACGCCCTTCTCACAAAGCTCGATCCCCTCTACGAGGAGTTCCGGGAAGCCTCGGTTGTTGCCCGTGGGAGAGAGGGTCTCGAAGAGAATCTCAGGGCTGAAAGAGAAGAGATCGAGAAGATCAAACGGCATTCTGCCCAGGTTGAGGAAGAGATCAGGACGATCGGCTTTGATGAGGCGCAGTACCAGAAAGCCGAGGAAGAGCTGGCAACAGCAACGGATAACCATGACCGCTACCTCTCCCTGAAAGGGAGGATCGAGCGGATACCGTCCATTGAGGCTGATATCAGGCGTATCATTGATGAGACGTCGCTTCAGGAGGCTGCGATCGCGGCAATCCAGGAGAGGATCGCAGGATATGCATCAGTCCCGCAGGAGCTTGAGGCGATCCGGCAGAAAGAAGCCTCGCTTCAGGAAGAGAAGAAGGGATGCGATGCCCGGATACGCGAGATCACCGGCCTTCTGGGCGGCGTCCGGGTGAAAAGGGAGAGGATTTTGGAATCCATCGCAAAAGCAGCAGCCTATGAGAAGGAGCAGGCAGTTCTCCTCTCTGAGAAAGCCCTCCTTGAAACAACCGGCACAATCATGAAACAGTTTGCCGACCACTTAATCGGCTCTGTCCGGGGCCGGATCGAGGGTGAGGTGGGAGAGATCCTCTCCCTCATCACCGATGGGCGGTATGAGTATGTGACAATCGATGATGACTTCTCGATCCGGGTGCATGAGGCGGGCGATGATTATCCGGCATCCCGTTTCTCAGGCGGGGAACAGGATGATATCGCTGTTGCACTCAGGATCGCCCTCTCCCGCCATATTGCTGCAACCCACCGGATCCGTGATGCGACTGTTCTCATCTTTGACGAGATCTTCGGGAGCCAGGATGAGGAGCGGCGGAGGAACCTGGTGACGGCACTCAGAAAACAGGAGCCCTACTTCCCACAGATCCTGTTGATCTCCCATATCGAAGGGGTGCAGGAGGAGTGCCAGACCGTTATCAGGGTAGAGGAGCAGCCCGATCTCACCAGTCTCGCAGTGGAGGTGGAGCAGTGAACGGCACCTATATACAGGATCTGGTCCGGGTGGTCGCCGAGATCAGGCGTCGGAGAGGAGATGTGGGTGGCGAGTCCTTCCTCTCTGCACAGAATATACGGAGAACCGACTTCATCCCGATCGCACCCGCAGCAGATCGGCCGGTCACCGCAATTGACGGGAGCAATGCGACCGTCTATTCAACCCCCTTCTTCAACCTGATCGTCTGCCGGGGTGCGATGCCAGCCTATGAAGACCAGGAGAGGAGTAGCCTCAGGCTCACCTCATGGCGGATCTTCAGGATAGGCGAGGGGCAGGATGAGGACTATGCCGAGCTCTATTCGGAGTATTTCGGACGGGAACCCGATGCGGGTCTTGAAACAGGAAACACTCTCGCAGCAGAGGCGGCCTTCCGCGATACCATCGAATACGGCCTCGCCGCAATTGCAGCCCGTGAATCAAAACCCGGCACCCTCCTCCTTCTGGACGGTGCACTCTATGCGGAACATCCCTCCCACACCGCTATCCTTGGGGAGATTCTAAGCATCTGCCGGGAACGCGGCCTCCTCCTCGCCGCCGTCACCAAGAACGCAGGCGCCACCTGGGACGGCGTGCATCCGATCGTCCCGGCGGCGATGAAAGCCGCAGAAGAACTTGGTGTTTCGCCGCCCTGGTACCTGAAGGTGGAGGAGGGATATGTCGCCTGCCTCCACCCGCGTGCAAAGCGGGCGTTCCTGATTACGATGCCGGACGGCTATTCTGGTGAAGAAGTGGCCGATGTCTTTTCGGCACTCTCCTCCTATGCCGGGGATGGCCGGGTGGTCGGCTATCCCTACCCCCTGATGGATGCCCATCGGCAGGCGGTGATCAGATCTGATCAGGTGCAGCGGATACGGCATGATATCATCGCCGGATGTTCAACCCAGTCGATCAACTACGAGGGATATGAAGAGATTCTTGGAGATTACCATGACGAACTTAATCGATATTGATACCAATGATGCGGCAAAATTCCGCCTGATAGGCCAGACGGTCTCAACCTACCGGTGTGCGATCCCCTATACAAGCGAGATCTTTTTGGGTGATCTGCTGGCAATCCATGACAGCCAGAAGCTGTTCACCTTCTATGCGAAAGTGACCGGCATGCAGCATGCGAGCAACTTTTCCGATGCCAACTGGGACACCCGCCCCCATACCTCCCATTTCTATAATCTCGGCGAGGATGTCTTCCTCCTCCTTGAAGCAACCCCGCTTGGATATCTCGATCAGAACGGCAACTTCCGCCGCCCAAAGACCGTCCCAACCAAATTCTCCAGTGTCAGGATAGCAGAAGAGGAGGATTTTGCCTTTCTGGAGGAGTATATGGGGAAGATCGAGGTCGGGCTTGTCAGGAACGGAACCGGCACCATTGCAACTGCAAAAGTCGGGCTCCACCCCCATGACTTGAACCAGCATATGGGTGTCTTTGCCACAACCGGCATGGGGAAGAGCAACTTCATGAAGGTCTTCTCGGCATCCTGCATGAAAGAGCAGCCATTCGGACTCCTGATGGTCGATCCGCATGGCGAATACCTCAAGGGGAGATCAGCACCCGGTGGCGGGGAGAATCCCGGCCTCATCCATTACAGGGAAGGAAGAGGCGGCCTTGCGATCTTCTCGACACGGGATGAGCAGGCGATCAAGCGGTATGGCGCATCCACCCTGAGCATCGCCTACGATGATTTCAGGCCATCTGATCTCTATCCGATATTCGAGTTCTCGGAGGCGCAGAGCGAGATTTTAGAGACGCTGAGCGACATCTCCGGCTCAGTCCTGATCGACTTCTTTTCCGCAACCGACTTCACCGAGGACTGGTATGACGGCTATGCCGGGACAAACCCGCCGCTTGCCCGCCGCTTAAAGGAGTTCCATGAAGCCTCACTCAGATCAATCAAGCGGAAACTTGAGATCCTGACCCGCCACAATCCCTTCTTCAGGAGATCGGGCTCCTCCCTTAATGGCATCAGGAGAGCCCTCGAAGAGCAGAAGGTGGTCTTAATTGACATCCCCGGCATGCGTGAACAGTCCGAGCTCTTCATCCTCTCCCTCCTCACACGGACATTCTTAAACGAGCGGAGGAATGACGGATTTGGGGCAGATGAAACCGAGCCGGCAGGCCAGGTCTTAATTGCAATCGAGGAGGCGCAGCGGGTGCTTGGGCCCGGCAGGGGAACCGCCGTCTTCCGTGAATGTGCGATGGAAGGCCGGAAGTTTGGGATCGGACTCTGCGTGATCACCCAGCAGCCGAAGAATATCGATCCACGGATCCTCGCCCAGATCAATACCTATGTCGTCCTCGGCCTCTCGGATAAGACCGATCGGCAGATGATTGCATCGAGCGCAAAACAGGATTTAACCGCGCTGGATGGCGAGATCCAGACACTGGAACGGGGAGAAGCGGTGATCAGCACCCTCTCGGTCCCGTTCCCGATCAGCTGCCGGATCCATGCGTTTGATCGCTATATCAAACAGGATGATATGAAGAAGACCAACCCGATCAGGGATGGCCTGAAGAATAGTTTTTCGTAGATTATCTCTTCTTTTTCTCTTTCTTTTCAGGTTCAGCCTTTGTTTCCTTCACCTTCTTTCTGATGGAAACACAGTTAATGACCGGATCACCGGTGACGATGTACCTGCGCATAATTGAGCCAAGCACTTCAACAATATCCCCTTTCTCAACATCTTCCTCAGGGGACGTAAACATCTTCACTGCCATTTCTCCTGTCCGATCAGCAATAATAAACTGGGGCCGGTTTAAGAATTTGAAGCGAACATGCTCGATAATTCCTTCATACCTGACGACTTTTCCCATCATTGAATCACTGATCTGGTTGGCCCGGATCGGTTTTGCCTCAGCTTCGTACATCGGCCGCAGGCTTCTGTAATGGCTCTGGCTCATGTAGTTCATAGCCATTGGAATGGTGAGAATGAGTATCAGTGTCGGGATGCCCCAGAGGAGCATCCTGAAGTCACCTGATGAAAAAAATGAGAAGAGGAAAATAGCGGTGAAGAAGAGAAAGACACCCAGATGGATGATCGTCACTCTTACCGTTATATTTCCGATCTTCATGTGATAACACTACCAGTACTTACTTCAGTGCAGCGATCTCTTTGCGGAAGGCTACCCAGTAGATGACACCGACAAAGAGCAGACCGCCGACAATGTTGCCTATTGTAACCAGAATGACGTTGTTCGTCCACATGGTGACCCAGTTCAGCTCGGCAATATACTGTGGCGTTCCTGCAAGGAATCCGTTCACGAATATCCCAGCCGGGATAAAGAACATATTTGCAATACTGTGCTCAAGTCCGCTGGAAACGAAAGCTGCGATCGGGAACCAGATGCCAAAGAACTTTCCGATGAGGTCATCTGCACATATACCGAGCAGCACAGCCAGGTTCACAAGCCAGTTACAACCGATAGCCTTCAGGAAGAGTGACCACATGGCGGCTCCACCGACATAGGATACCTTTCCTTTCGCAATTCCTAACGCCGTCATACCGAAGGCATTGACGGTGACTGCTCCGACTGCATCCCAGCTTGAATAGGGGCCGTATGCCATAATATATGCATAAACGACTGATCCGATGAAGTTACCAACATAGACCCAGACCCAGAGATTCAGGACCTGCATCCAGCTGATCTTATGGATAAAAGCAGCCATTGGAGCGAGCATTGCGTCGCCGGTAAACAGTTCAGCACCTGTCAGGATTGTAATAATAAGTCCGACAGGGAAGACAGCACCACGAACGAGTGCTGCAAATCCGGGTCCAAGGGAATCTGCAACGCCTGTGCCACAAACTGTAGCAAAGCCTGCTCCCATGGCGATATATGCCCCGGACATGAATCCACGCATGATCATGTTCCAGGCGGGCAGGCCTACCTTATACTTGCCTGCATCTCCCGCCTTTGCAACGATCTGCACTGGAGGATGGAATACCATATTTCTACACACCTCTTTTGAAATGTCCAACCTATCAACCGAAATGAACTGATCATTTCGGAATAGGCATAGTTGATGATTTTAAGGTAAGATATTAAAACATTTCTAAATAGTTTCTGGTAGGGCATATTTTCAGAATGGCTAAAAAACGGATTTTTAGATACATATAAATAGTCAATCCAGTTGTATTGAAAACCTTAACCATTTTGTTTATATTCAACTCATTTCATCTCCCTCTTTTTCGGGGTCAATCCCCAATATTTCCGATTCTCTCTGGTTGCGCGCAGAATACCTCCCCTTTAAAGGACAGATTAACTACCTACGTGCCCAATGCTTTTGTAACTGAGGTGCAGATGATTCGAAAACAGATGATCCCCCCCTTCCTCTCGGAGATGATCAGATCATCGATCACCCTCTTTGACGGAGTTGAATTCACGGAGATCCCGACGCAATGCAGTCTCTGTGCCTCCTCTCTTCGAAGACACGATCTCAAAAAGAAACGGTTCGCAACCCTTTCTGTTGATGAGATTACAAAACCGGTATTCGTAAAGGTGGCACGGTACCGGTGCAGTGGGTGCGGGAGGCTCTGGTATGCAGATGAGCCATTCTATCCTGATACCCGCCACGGGGTTATACTCGTTGATCTCGCAACTTCGATCGCTAAAAAACATCCATTCCACAGAACAGCACGCATTCTGGAGGCGCTGGGAATCAGGATTGACCGGGGCACAGTCAGAAACTATGCGCCTCGTTTCTCTGTAGATTTTACTGATATGTATGGTATACCCATTCCAAACCGGATCATATCGCTTTCAGGGCTCATCGCCGAGGGGCGTGCCGTCAAAGGGGCAGAACTGCTCGCCGCCCTCCGCCTCCCACCCACAGACCGGGCACCTTCTCGTTCCCCTACGCCTGAGAAAGAAGAGCGGGAAGAAGAATAGCAGGAAGAAGAACGGATACCCAAAGAGAAATGAGAGTGCCGTGATCGCAACCGATCCGGCAAGGAGAAGGAGCGGGATCAGATACTGTTTCGTTCTGCCACCTCTCGTACTGCATATGCCGGGAGTGCGTCAGCAAACTGCCCGAGCTCATCGAAGAGATCGGTCCCGCCAAACGTACTTGAGATGAGGCGTGATCCGATCCCGCCCGCAAGCAGCGGCCGCTTCCCGATCCTCTTCAGCGACTCTTCAATGAGGCTCCGTTCAGCCTTCCAGAATGCCTCGGCAATCGCGACCGCCCCTGCCTCACCGATCTCATCCAGATCGGCACAGGCGGATCGTGCAAGGCGTGCAAGGCTCAGATCCCGGGTCGCCTCCTTTCCATCCGGTGTCGGAGTCGTATACTCCTCAGGAGTGATATGGCCAAGTACCAGGTGTGCATCCCCGGCAGATGCAAAGTACTCTGTTGAAAGTGGCGTCTCTTCTCCATTAATTATCACAGAACGGAGGAGCGAGGCAACCGGTGTCCTGAGCATCCCACAGTAGATGAGATAGCCCTTCCTGAGACGGGTGAGATCGGTCTGTCCCAGCAGCTCCTCAAAGGGAAAGAGCGGTATGATATCGGCGGTGGTGCTCCCAAAGTCAACCAGCACCGAATCAGGATACCGATCCCTCAGGAGATCCGCAGATGCGAGCCAGTTTGCCGCTGCAAGTTCAGGCACCGGTTTGGTATGGAACCGCCCGTCAGTACCATAAAACCGTGCCTCCGGAAGCACCTCACGCACCGCGTTGACGATGAACGAAATCCCCTCATTCTTTGAATAGAAACAGTCTGCAAGCTCCCCGCTCATCACGACAGCAGCTTCGCCGTCAAACTCCGAGAGGATCTCTGTGATCGGCGCCTCCTTCCAGAGCGGGCAGTACCGTATGATCACCTCGTCCCCATCGACGATCTTGGTATTTGCCCCTCCGATATCGATCCCGATCATTGCCTTATAATCCCACCATGTGTATCAAAAAGCACCGTTCCCTTCAGGTGAACCGGCTCCGGCTCAATCCCCTCGGACGCCTTGATCAGGAGGTCAGCTATCTCCTCTTCCATCACAGCGGCTATTCCGATTGCGCTTGTCGTGATCCGGGGATTCACATCGATGACGGTGATCCGGTCTCCGACAATCATATCAATACCGATGTACCCCTGGCAGCCGAGAGTTGTGACAACCTTCCGTGCAATCTCCCTGATCTCCTCTGCACGGGGATGATCCACCGGCGTCTCCCCTCCGAGGTAGGTGATCTTCCCCTCATCCATCGTAATCTTCTGGCGGTTGATGGCAAGGACAAACGGCGGTGCCCCGCTATAGAAACTGCATGCATCACCGACAACGCGGGATCCGATCACCGAGACCGAGATCTGATCTCCTGTCAGGATCTCCTGGCCAAACTCGCCATCCCCTGGTTCTTCATCCCCGATCCGGACATTGACCGAGCCCGATCCCCTGACCGGCTTGATCACCCGCATCCCGGCTGCTACTTCCTTTGGGACATCAATACCATGCTCAGCGAGAAGACTGGCGGTCAGTCGTTTATTGGCACAGACTGCTGCATTGGTACTGTCTGTTCCGACATTATGGGTAACCTCCTCCATCCTTCTTGTGAAACCGGCAAGGAGGTGATCGGGTGCGATGACGAGCCCGTACCTGCAATCGGGTGCAAGCCGTTCGATCTCATCCCCAAAATCTCCTTCTCCGGGGGATACCACGGTGTATCCGAGATCTTCAAAACTCTGCTTCAGTGTCTTCAGCATCGCTTCGCCTTCGGGTGCGAGCCTGGGATCATGGTGCAACGTATACTCTGCGAGGAGAACCTTCATACAGGGAATATTGATCTCATGCGAAGAAGAGGTTTGCCGATACGAGGGTATTTCTTTGCATGGCGACGACTCATAATCATGAAACCGACTGTCCTGCTGACAAACGACGATGGTGTCTCTTCAGGTGGTCTGTGGGCTGCATATGCTGCTCTCTCGGAGATCGCCGATGTAACCGTCGTCGCCCCATCCACCCAGCAGAGCGCGGTGGGAAGATCCATCTCTATCTTTGAGCCGATCCGGGTGCATAAGCTGAATATCAATGGCTCCCCTGCCTATGCTGTCGATGGAAAACCGACCGATGCGGTTATCATCGGCCTCTATGCCCTCAAACTGAAACCTGATCTCGTCGTATCCGGGATCAATATCGGAGAGAACCTCAGTTTCGAGTCCATCATGACTTCAGGAACCGTTGGCGCCGCTCTTGAGGCTGCAAACCAGGGAACGCCTGCTGTTGCCTTCTCCCTTCAGGTGAGCGATCAGGGGCGGAAATTCGATGATCCGCGATCAGCTCTTCTCGAAGATGAATCGATTGGGCATATCATAACGGATGTCTGTTCCCGGATATTCGATCAGGGATTCCCGGAGCATTGCAATGTCCTGAATGTGAATATCCCATCCGAGATCCGTGGCGGGTACGAGGTGACACGGCTTGCCCACAAGCTCTTCCATACAGGTGTTGAGGAGCGGTTCGATCCAAGAGGAAGGCCATACTACTGGATCGACGGGCCCTTTGTTGAGGATGCCGAAGAGGGAACCGATGTCCATGCGGTACGGGAGGGGAGGATCTCCCTCACCCCCGTGACACTGGACTGCACTGCCCCTGCTGCATTTGATGGTGTCAAAAGACAGTTTTCGGCATAGGATTCTGGTGCATACAAAGCTACATACCCCTTTCAATCATACCAGATCATATGGATAGCGCCAAACAGGAGGCCGGATACAGGGCAGCAGAACGTGTCCGTGATGGTGATGTAATCGGGATCGGCACCGGCTCAACAGTGCTGTATGCAATGGAGCGGTTGCAGCAGAGGATGTATGAGGAGAAACTGACCATTCTCGGAGTGCCAACCTCCTACCAGACAGCCTACAGGGCTGTTGAGATGGAGATTCCGCTCACCACCCTTGATGCACATCCACGCCTCGATCTGGCAATCGATGGTGCAGATCAGGTCGATCCACAGCTGCGGATGATCAAAGGGCGTGGCGGTGCCCATCTCCGGGAGAAGTGCGTTGTGGATGCTGCTGAGACGTTTCTTGTCATCGTCGACGAGTCAAAGTGCGTCACGCATCTCAGCGGCAAAGTTCCGGTCGAGGTGCTCTCATTTGCATGTACGCCGGTACTCAGGAGGATCACTGATCTCGGGGGATCGGGGGAGATCAGGACCGGCTCGGGAAAGGATGGTCCCGTCATCTCGGATAACGGGAACCTGATCATCGACTGCACATTCACGGAGATCTCCTCGCCGGAAGAGCTTGAGATGAAGCTTGCCGCTATCCCGGGAATTGTAGAATCAGGGCTGTTCACTCGATATACGGATAAGACAGAGCTGATTGTTGGAAAAAAGTAATATCAGGATTCGATGCACTCGCGCATCCGGTTGATCATTGATATCTGGCTCTCGGCTTCCTGGCGTTTCTTCTCTTCCAGGATATTGGTTATCTCAGCCAGTCCAAGGGCAATAGAGTAAATCTTCACCGGGCGCCCTTTATTTTCAGTCTTGCTCTCCCGGCAGGTGACCCACTCATGCTCTTTTAGGTCCCGCATTGCGATACTCACTTCGGGCTGACGGAGATCGGTGCCGCGTTCGATCTCACGGGAGCTTGCTTCCGGCAGCTCAGAGAGAAAGACAAGTACTTTTGCAACATTTCTCTTCATCCCGATTCCATTCAACAGACTGACAAGTTCTTCCTGTTTTGGTGTTAACGTTCCGAAGTTTCCGTTATCCATGTTAAATACTCCTCGTACTATTATTTATTATCTATAATATAAAAGGGCTTCCATTCAGATTACTGAATGTTCTTTGAGCGGGAGAAAAGAAAGGGTATCTGTTATATTCAGAGCATCCCGAGATTCGAGAGATCGTTTAGGATCTTCTTCACCGCACCCTGTGCATCCTCAGGTACTTTTCCGCCGGTGATGATCAGTTTCCCCGATCCAAAGAGAAGGACAACGACTTTCGGCTCCTCAAGCCGGTAGACGAGGCCGGGGAACTGTTCGGGCTCATACTCAATCCGGTCAAGGTTGAAGCCGACTGCAATCTTGTTTAAGTTGATTGGTGTCCCGAGATCGGCGGAGGTGACGATATTCTGGATCTTGTAGGTCAGTTCGTCCGGGATATCGATCTTGAGATCCCGGAGAAGGTTCCCGAGAATCTCAAGGCCACGGTTTAAGCTCTCGATACTTTTCGCACCTGTCAGGACGACTTTCCCCGATCCAAAGACCAGAGCGGCAATTTTCGGATCCTGCATCCTCAGAACAACACCGGGGAACCGTTTTTTGTTGTATTCGGCACCCTTTATCTCGGCAGCGAGTGAGGGGAGATCGAGTGATTCAGTAACCTTGGCGGATGCTACGATATTTTCAATCTTGAGCGAATCCTCGGGATTGAATGTCATGTTTATAACTATTACTATTCACTATATAAACTATTCTGAAAAAATAGAAGTGATCTGGTTACTCTTCGATTGTTGAGAGATCACCTGGATCTTCACCAAGTTCCTGTGCACGGAGGACCCGTCTCATGATCTTGCCGCTCCTTGTCTTTGGGAGCGAGTCGACAATCCTGATCTCGGAGGGGAGTGCAATCGGGCCGAGGGTGATTCTCACGTGGTAGAGGAGATCCTGTTTCAGTTTCGGGGTCTCGATGAACCCTTCCCTCAGAAGGACAAACGCCAGTATCCGGTTGCCCTTCATCTCATCAGGTATCCCGACGACCGCCGCTTCTCCAACGGCCTTGTGTGCAACCAGTGCGCTTTCGACCTCCGCTGTTCCGATGTTATGGCCGGAGACGATGATCAGGTCGTCTGATCTGCCAAGGATCATAATATACCCCTCTTCATCCCGGACAGCAAGATCGCTTGCAGTGAAGGTATCCTCAGGTCCGCTCCAGTACATCCGGTACCGCTCTTCATTCTGGTGCACCATCCGCGCCATCGACGGCCAGGGCTCCTTGATGATCAGCTGCCCGGATATTCCCGGCGGTACTGGTTTTCCTTCCTTGTCGACGATATCAACGAGAACACCTGGGATCGGCTTTCCTGCAAATCCGGGCTTCATCGGCTCTCCGATCATCGTGGTGATCATATGCATCCCGGTCTCGGTCTGCCACCAGGTATCGACAATCGGGAGTTTGCCCTTTCCGATTGTGTGATAGAACCACTCGAATGCTTCGGGATTCAATGGCTCTCCCACCGACCCGAGGAGGCGGAGGCTGGAGAGGTCGTATTTGTTTGGGTACTCCTCGCCAAACCGCATGAACATCCGGATTGCGGTCGGTGCGGTATACATGATGGAGATCCCGAACTTCTCGATATATTTCCACCAGATCCCGGCATCCGGGTAGTCCGGGGTGCCTTCGGTGATGAAGATGGTCGCACCAACAAGGAGCGGGCCATAGACGATATAGGAATGGCCGGTGATCCAGCCGGGGTCTGCTGTACACCAGTAGACATCGGAGTCCTTGATATCGAGGATGTACTTGCTTGTATAGTAGGTTCCGACCATGTACCCGCCGGTTGTATGGACGATACCCTTCGGCTGGCCGGTTGTCCCGGAGGTATAAAGGATGAAGAGGGGATCTTCTGCATCCATAGGCTCAGATGCACAGTTCTTCTCGCTCTCCTCCATCAGTTCATAGAAATCTCTCTCAAATTCGGAGAGGAGGCTGATCTTCGGAGTCTGTGTCCTGAGTACAACGACATGGTCAACAGTTGTCGCATTGATCAGCGCCTCCTCAAGGATCGGCTTGAGGGGAATGGTCTTTCCACGCCTGATGCTTGCATCGGCGGTGATCACAACTTTGGCACCGGCACCGGTGATCCGTGCATGCAGGGCATCGGATCCAAATCCGGCAAAGACGACCGAATGGACTGCACCGATACGTGCACAGGCGAGCATGGCAATGATCTGCTCGGGGACATTTGGCATGTAGATGCAGACGGTATCGCCCTTTCCGACACCGAGGCTCTTCAGGCCGTTTGCAAACCGCTCAACCTCACGGAGAAGCTGCCAGTATGTCAGGCTCCGGGTCGATCCGTCGTCTCCCTGCCAGAAGACTGCGACCTTATTTCTCCGGTGGCCGGCGATATGCCGGTCCAGACAGTTATAGCTTATATTGGTTTTTCCATTGATGAACCACCGGGCAAAGGGATGCTTCCACTCCTTCACCGTCTCCCAGGGCTGGAACCATTCAAGCTCATGGCTGATTCGTGACCAGAATCCATCCGGATCAGTGATATACCCCTGGTACGCGTGCTCGGCATCCTTGCACCATGCCTCTTTCCTGTATTCAGGATCAGGCATGTACTTCTTTGTGCTCAATGTCACCTGCTTCTCGGACATGGTCCCTCCAAATTGACATGATTAATTGTGTAGAATGATAGATCCGGTTCTCCGGCATCATATAAAAACATGGTATTCTGGGATTTTAACCCTGGAATATGGGGGAGGGTATTCTGTTCTCTCCCTGTTTGGGCAGAAGTGATGGATTTCTGCTCTGTTTTAGTCGTATTGTCTCCAGGTGTGGGAACAGGAGACACACCGGAAGAACCGGACTTCACTTTCATCCGCGGACCGGAGCTGCCTGAGCCACCAGTACGCGACGTTATGGTCACACTCCGGGCACCGGATGGCACAGGTCGGGAGTGTCGGGATGGCATCATCTTCGTCAACGATCACGATCTCTTTCTCGACTCTGGTTTTTGTCACTTTGAGGGATTCGGAATCGGTGATATCTTCAGAATAGTCACATCTCCGGCAATGCATCTTTCCGGATCTGGCGATCATCAGGCTCTTACATTCTGGGCAGAAACGCATGACTATAGTATATGCACTGGATCTTTAAAGACTCCGCCATTCTGATATGCTAGTGACGTCTTCCTCATCCTTTTTCTGATCCCCCGTTCAATATATTGTAATGAACGAATACCTGGTTCTTCTCTCCTGTATCGGCTTTCTCCTTTTTCTTCTGCCACACAGGTATAACTGGTATGCAGGGATAGTCGGTTGGGCATCAATATCACTTCTCCTCCTTTTCGAATTGCCGGGTTTTCTTCAGATCAATAATTTCCTCTATCCGATCCTCGGAATCCTCTCGGTACCGTTTGTCTATCTTACGGCACGGCGGCTTCTGATGAAGGATCCTGTTGTAGGAAGCCTGACGAGGGCGGCTGCCTTCTCCTTTTTGATCTATGCTCCATTTGGCTTTTATGAGCCATTGAAGAACTGGCTGATTGGGGTCGTCGTCAACCAGACGGTATGGGTGCTGGAACTTCTCAGGTATCCGGTGACCCTCTATGAATGGAATACGATTATGGCAGGATCGATACCGGGTTTTGATATCGGGTTCCGTGTCGAGATCATCCTCGGGTGCACCGGAATCACCAGCATAGCGATCATGCTCGCGGTTGCAAATATGGTGCCGACGACAACCCGGCAGAAGATCCTCTCATTCCTCCTGATTGCACCGACAATTTACCTGTTGAATCTCTTCAGGAATGCCTATGTGATCATGGCATATACCGGCCAGTGGTACCCCTGGTTCCCTGATCTTGTTGGAAATGGTAATTACGGGTATGAAAGCTTCTTCTGGGCACACAATGTCTTCTGCGAGCTTCTTGCACTTGTCGTCCTGATAGCAATCGCCTATGGCCTCTTCCGTTTAATCCCCGATTTAGGGGTACTGGCAGAAAAGCTGGTCTCCCAGTATATCCGGGATATCAGGCAAGTCTTCCTGAAAGGTAGATGATCCGCTGGATTGCCGAGAGATTTGTGCAGATCGCAATGATGATCACCGAGACCCAGATGAATCCGGTGACGCCGCCGAGGATCAGCACAAGCAGGGTCTCGGGTCTTCCAAAGAACCCGACCCCTTCAAGCGGATCGTCAATTTTGCCGCAGACACGGTCTGAATAGCCAACCTCCGCATAAACAACCGGCTTGATGAAGGTGTTCATCATGGAGCCGATGATGGCGAGTGCGACAACCCCGAAATCCGCTATCGGGGGGAGCGTGGTGAAACCGGATATAATGGCAATTCCCGAGAGCCCGACACCAAGGAGTGCGAGCACATCGATGTATTTGTCAACAATCCAGTCGAGAACCGCGCCGAAATTACTGTCATGATTGGTTTTACGCGCGACACTCCCGTCAACGAGATCGAGGATTGCAGAGATGAAGAGGAGGAGGGATCCCAGAATGAACTGCTGATAAACAAAGGATAAAGCACACCCGATTCCGAAAATAAGCGAAAGTATGGTGATCTGGTTTGGGGAGAGACCCAGACGTACACAGAGGTTAGCGATCGGTTCCAGATACCGCATGCAGTGTGGACGTAATGTGGTAATGTTCATATTTCCCTCAACCAGCCTGTAATAAACCCTATATTCTTAAGGTATTCAAAGAGATATATCAATCGAGAGGATCAGTATGAGAGCGCATCCGAAAAAACCACAGGTCCTGATGATGTCCGAGATCACCGCAGATGGTAAGCTGACATTAAAGAAGGATGCATCGAGCAAGATCCTGATGAAATACATGGCAGAAGAGACCGAGACCCTTCTCCATACGACACGGGCCGAATGCGATGCGATTATGGTCGGATCCCGCACGATCCGGATCGACAATTCTTTTCTGACGGTCAGGAAAGTTCCCGGCAAGAGCCCGATTCGCGTCATCCCAAACAGCAGGGGCGATCTGCCGCTCACTGCCAATATCTTCAAGCCTGATGCACAGACCGTCATTGCCGTCTCTGAAATTGCATCCAGCGAACGGATCGATGCGATCAGGGCAACCGGCGCTGAGGTGGTTGTCTGCGGAGAGACCGAAGTGGATCTCCCCCTCCTCCTTGAGACGCTCTATGAACAGTATGGTGTCCGGAAGATGATGGTCGAGGGTGGGCCAACCCTGAACTACCATATGCTGCACAACTGCCTTGTCGATGAGATACGGCTCATCCACCTGCCCTTCATTGTCGGGGGAGATGATACGCCCTCACTTGTCGGTGGGATGCATATAGAGACCGAAGACGAGATGATCCGGCTTGAACTCCGCACCCATTATCTCTGCGGCACCAACCTCGTCACCGAATATGATGTACTCTATCCCGTTAAATCATGAATTACATTGAACGTCAGATAAAACAGCAACAGAGGATCAGGCAGCTTAAAAAAGGAGGCCTTATTCTTCTCTTCCTTGTTCTTGGTATCTTTGCCATTGTCGGTATCTTCAGCCTCATCGATCCCATGGGCGGAACCGATGTCCCGGTGATCAGGATTGAAGGGACGATGATCACCGGAGAAGCACGATCCGGCGGCTATACCGGAAGCGAATATATCGGCAGCCAGATTCGAAAGGCAGCAGACGATCCCCTGACACGGGCGATCGTGCTCAGGATCGATTCCGGCGGCGGCACCCCGGCAGCAGCCCAGGAGATCATCCGTGATATCATCTATGCAAAGCAGAAGAAGCCGGTTGTCGTCTCGATGGGCGATATTGCAACCTCTGGTGCATACTATGTTGCCGCATATGCTGACCGGATCTATTCGAGCCATGATACCATGACCGGGGGTATCGGGGTGATGTGGATCTTCTATGATACAAGCGATCAGCTCAGGAAAGAGGGGCTTGAGATCGATGTTGTAAAATCAGGTGAGATGAAGGATATGACCCATTCATATCGCGGGCTCACTTCAGATGAGGAGGAGGTCGCCCAGGATCTCGTTGATGCGAGTTTCAACCGGCTTTTTGCGGATATCAGCAGCCAGCGAAATATCAGCCGTGAATCTATCGAAGATGCACGCATGATCCGTGGCGAACAGGCTCTTGAAATCGGGCTCGTTGATGAGATCGGCAACCTTCAGGATGCAATCGCCGGGGCCCGGGAGATCGCCCGTTCCCGCTGATTTTTTCCGTGAATCACCCGCGCAGAGGGGTTCAGACGAGTGATATTGGATCGCTCTTCATGAACTCCCGGCAGACTGACGTTGCATAGTGGCCGGGGGGGAGTGTGAAGGTAAGCCGGGCAGTATCACTTTCTGTTTCTGCGTGTATCTCTGTTCTGAGCACGATCGGCCTGATCGATCCGTCAAATGCGCATTCCAGGTAGCCTGCCGCTTCCCTGAATGCACCTGATCCGATCCCGGCCTCTTCCGAGAGCCTGAGCATATACTCCTCCATCGTGCCCGGGTTTGAGATTGATGATCCGCCCGGCATGAATGCCGCGATCATCGCCCTCCCCCGTTTGATATGCTGCCGTGCAGTCGGGAGGTTCTTCTCTGTTGCCCGGTCAGATCTCCCGTTTAAGTAGACAAGGGTGTCTCCCGCTTCGGGCTCATGCAGGGGGAGGCCGCGGTCAAAGCGATCCGAGATGGCGGCATTGAAGAGGTAGGACTGCCATGCCGAGACGAACATGGTGAGCAGTTTCGGGGGGAGGGCTTTGAGAGCTCCCTTGTGGTCTCCTTCGTGTTTTGAGAGATAATCGAGCATCGCCCGTTCGAACCCAAGCCTGACCGGAAGTGCATATAATGCCTCCTTTGCATCGCCCGTCTCCCTGAATGCCGCCCGTGCCGTTTTTACCTCCTCGTCTTCATTTGGGAAGGGATCGCCGATGTAGATATCAACCGCCTCCCGGTATTCGCCACGAAGGATCGCCGATCCGACCCGGTGGGTGACCGGTTTCTGGGCACCGAACCGCTGAAGCCCGAAGTAGTTTGGGATCCCAGCTTGTACGGTTTCTGTTATGCCGGGGAGACTGGCGAGGTTCTCCCTCTCACAGCCGCGAATGCTGATGATAAACCGGTTCCCTTCAAGATCCCCAAGCGAGAGGCCGAACTGGTGCTGGTTCACCGGCTCGACTGCCATATCCTTGAATGAGAGTGCCCTCACCTGGTCTTCTTCGACCTTATAGAGCGAGATATAGTGGGTGGCAACGGCGTTTCTGTCCTTTGTGCCGGCCCAGCCGATCCGTTTCCTGCTGATCCCAAGCCGCTTTGCGATCTCCTGGATCGCATGCTGGTGCTCCCATGAGCGGCGGGTGACGGTGCAGATCAGGTACGGCCCGCTCCCTGTGAATGGCTTTGGGATCTCTTCGACAACAAAGTCTTCAGGTGAGGATCTCAGCTTCCCCCCGATACCGGGATGGTCGTCTCCATAGTACCGCATCTGAAGCTCATGTTCCAGGGGATAGGGACTCTGCATCATAGCAGTTTCAGATCTGATGTGACCCGGTCGAGGAGTTCGGATTTTGCGGGTCCAAGGCCAAGGGCGGTGACGGTTCCCGGCGGGATCTCGGTCAGCCCTGCATCCTGGATGATGCATGCGGGGATGCCGTTTGCTTCTGCAACAACCTTCAGTTCATAGAGTGCCCGCTCCCCGCTCACCTTCAGGGCGACCTTCTTCTGCCCCTCATCCATCCAGGCACGTTTTGAGGCGGCACTGGCCTTCTCATAGGCGCCGACGGCTGCATGGGCAAGCTGTGCGCATTTCTTCCCGCAGCTCATCTTCACGTCGTCCCTGACGATCAGGCATTGTTTCCATGCAAATTCGGGGCTCTCTCTCATCGTGGTTACCAATTGGGCGGGATGGAAGAAATATATGCCCCAAGTACCCGGAGTGCTATAGAAATGTGGGGAATTATGGGAGATTAAAATAAAATATATTTATTAATATTATATCATTTTCGCTCAGGAAAAGGCATAAGGTGTATATGATTAGAGTGTGTAAAGAAAAGAAGCGAAATGGCGCCTCAAGAAAAACCCAAGACATGGATTATTATCCGTGACGGAGCGACAGTAAAGGATAATGCTATAGAAGCCCTGGCTTTTGCCGAGGCAGTCTCCAATATGCAGCGTGCTGTTGATAATATTGGTATTTCAAAATTCGGAAAGGCCTATAAAAAAGAAGATTTCCGGCTTTATCTTAAGGAGATCAGGAAAGGTAGTATCATTGTACCTTTATTCCCGGTATCATATGGAACCGGACTTGACGGTGAGAACACTTTTACCGATATTACCGGGTGCTTTGAGCGGCTTATGGATATTCTGAATACCAATCCGGATGCTTTTCCAACACACCTTGACAAGGAGATAGAAGATCCATCTGCACGAATTGGTCTCCTAAAAAGCCTTCTTTCCTTCGCTTCGTCGGGATCCACCATAGAAATAAAAACCTCCATTGAACAACCTGATCATGGAAGCTTCATTCCAAAACATCAGAAGGAATACCTTGAAGAACTCGTCTTCAAATACGGAGGTACAGGTATTGTCAGTATACAGGGAGTTATCATAGGGATCCGTGGCGATAATCTCTCGTACTTTATCGTAAATACTACAGTCGGACGGAACATCAACTGCTATTTCAAACCTGAAATAGAAGATCAGGTGAAAAATCTCTATAAAAAATGGGTTCGTGTGACCGGAAATATGATACAGACACAAAAAAACTATAGAATTGACTCAGTAGAGAATCTGGAGCAGGTGAAGTTTGAAACTCTTCATACAATTGGTCAATACATCCTGTTGAAACCAATTACCTTCACCGTCTCCTATGACAATAATGACAAACAATGGTGTCTGTTCAACAATGATCTTGCTCTCTATGGGTGTGGAGATAATTACAAAAAAGCAATTCAGTCTCTTGAAGAGGAGATAGAGGGACATATTCTCAGCTTCAGTGAATATCCTGATGATATGCACTCTGAAAGTTCACTCCAATTAAAGCAGGGACTCCTCCAATATCTTGATTTCAATGAGGTAAAAGGCCTTATTGATATAAGATATGGAGGGGCATAGAGATGCCCATAAAAAAACGTGACTTTGAACGAGCTGCCAAAAATAAAGGTTTTCTCCAAATCAGAAGAGGAGATCATATCTTTTATCGCTTCAAGGATCACGAGAGAAAGATTGTTGACAGCATCCATACAAAAGTGAGCCATGGAGGTAATGGGGATATTTCAGAGAGCCTCCTCTCGAAAATGTACAAGCAGATGATGTTCACGACAAAAGCCGATCTTCAGAACTATATTGCATGTACTGTGACTGAAGATGAATACCGTGAAATGCTTCGTTCAAAAGGTTATATTGTTTGAGGCGAGGCAGTTGCACGGACAAAAGCCACTCTTTTGATGGGATGGATATGTTTATTGCCCTTACCTGAGAGGTTCTCCCATGACAGAACTTGAGATTGGTATGAAGGCACCGGATTTCTGCCTCCCAGATATCGATGAGCATATGGTATGCCTCGTGGAGGAGCGGGGCGTCTTTGTGGTCATCTACTTCTATCCAAAAGATAACTCATCAGGCTGCACCCTCGAAGCCCGCTCCTTCTCTGATACGATGGAGGAGTTTGCCCGTGATAATACGCCTGTCTTTGGGATCAGCCCGGATTCGATCGCAACCCACCGGCGTTTCGCCGAGAAGCAAAAGCTCACCGTCTCACTTCTTTCAGATCCCGAACACCTGGTGATCGAGGCGTATGGTGCCTGGACGCAGAAGAAGATGTACGGCAGGGAGTATATGGGGGTTGAACGGAGCACCTACATCATCGATCCTGATGGAAATATCGCCCACATCTGGCGGAAGGTGAAGGTGAAGGGGCATGTTGAAGAGGTGCTCGCGAAGCTTGAGGAGCTGAGAGCAGAGAAGCGTTAGGGGCAGGCGAGCTCGCATGCCCGGCAGTGGTCGATTATCTCTCTGGCTCTCTTTTTATCTGCATTCATCCTCTGCATGCACCGCTCCCGGCTGTATGTTCCGGTTTCAAACGCCCCCATCGGGCAGGTGCTGATACAGTACCCGGGGCATTCAGGGCAGGGGTTTGTGAGATCGACTGGTGCCGGCGGATTGGATTCGATATCCGCCCAGACTGCCCGGAACCTGATCCTCGGCCCAAATCCCGGCACCAGCACAAGGTTGTTTCTCCCCATAATGCCGATTCCTGCGATTACTGCGGCATCCTTGAGATAGATCCCGCCGTCATCGAGCTGGTAGGGGATCAATTCCGCAGTGATCCCGTGTGTTTCATTCAGCCACCCGGCAATCGATCTCCCGATTGCTCCAAGCTGTCGATCCCCCGGTGTGCCACGCCCCTCCTCCCAGTGATCCATCTCCGGCGTGGCGGGATCATGGAAGAGCCCGAGGATGATGTAGGTGCCATCGTCTCTCACTGATCCCTGGTTGCCGTCTGCCTCGGCTGATGGACAGTTTTTGAGCATGGCTGCCGGGATTGTGCCTGCCACGTCCGCCCCGAGCCTGAGGGCATGCCGGACCGCTTCCCTGAGAATCTCACTGTCACTCTTCATCTGCAAAGGATGGAACCGGTGAGTGAAAAAAGATCCGGTCTCTCAGTCCCGCCTCCCCTGTGGTGGCGTATCTTCTCCTGCCCGGTGAAAAGAGCAATAACATTACGGGGAGAAGTATTCAGGTGATGACCCCTCCTCCCCCCCGCCATCCCGTGCCTGTATTTGATCTCTTCAATGTCCTCTTCGAACAGATCTATGACCCGGCAATGACCGTCGTCCTCACCTTTGACGCACAAGTCGATGAAGATATTTTGAAGACTGCGACAATGAGGCTGATCGGATCAAATCCCTATATCAGATCGAAATTTGCGGTTCTGGATGGACAGCCGGTCTGGGAGGAGATCGGGGAAGAGGAGTGGGAAAGGGCGTTTCTTCTTCAATCCTGCGGGTCTGACGCCCCTCCGCCTGCCGTTCTTCCCCGGCCTCCTGACGTCCGTGCAGGCCCGCAGATCCGGGTGACGGTGTACCGGGGAACGGGCGGCGATACCATCTGTGTCAGCTGTCACCATGGGTTCTGCGATGCAATGGGTATTCTCACGATGGCAGAGGATCTCTGTTCGGCATACCGGGGGGTAATGCAGGATCCCGGATTTTGCCCCCCTTCCACCGGCTGCTATGACCGGACCACAGATCGCGTCCTCTCCCTCTTTACCAAAGAGGAGTGCAGGCTGGCGATTGCAGAAGAGGAGCCGTTCATCGACCGCTGGCATTTCCCGGCTGAATGGGTCGGACGGGGTACGCAAAGGGCTGCATATCGGACACTCCCGGCGGATCGCCTTGCCCGGATCAAGGCGATTGCAAAGGAGTATGGAGCCACCGTCAATGATGTCCTGATTGCTGGTTTCTTTCTGGCGTTTTTAGCGATCAGGGATGATCCATCAGATCGCGGCGCTCCCCGCGGCATCCTGACATCCGCAGATATGCGGCGGCTTCTGCCGGGGAAGGAACGCCTCCCACCGATGAACCTCTCGGTTGCCTTTGAGCTGACACTTGAGGTAGATGCCGGGGCAGGGATTATGGATATTCTCCCCGAAGTGACGGCGTTCATGAAAACCCGGAAGGATGGCAGGATCGGGCCGGGCTGCATTCATTTCTATGACAAGATCTATGCCGGTGGGATGGATGCGGTGGAGGCGTTCTTTGACGGGATGCTCACACGGTATAGAACAGATGGCGAGAAGAACCCGGTCTTTGCAAACCTGGGAATCATCAGCCCGGAGGCTCATCTCCCTATGCCCGGAAAAGAAGGACGTGCTCTCTCCCTCGAACGGTTCCACTTCATCCCCTGCATATGCTGGCCAAATGGGTTTCTGGTCACCGCCTATACTTTCAGGGGAGAACTTACCCTGATAACAGCATATGAGGAGGGACCGTACTCAACGGAGACGGTTGAGCGGTTTCTGGAGTATATGGATGGTTATCTGGCGTCATTTTGGTCAAGGGGATGAATGCAGATGATTGCGGCTTGAACCGTACATCGATCGTGCCTTGACCCTCTGCTCTCCGGTATATGTCTCTTTCCGGAGATGCCGGAATGGTGTTGTGGAGTAGCCAGAGGAGATTTAGGTAATTTACAGCTTCTTCCCGACAAACACCCCGAACCCCCGTGCCCTTTGTGAGATTGAAACTTCTGAAAAACCCGCATCTCTATAGAAGGCGGTGACCTCATCAACTGAATAATAGGTGACATACCGGAGAAAACGCCCTTTTATATCCTCATTCTGGTATTTGCGTGCGATTGGCCCATCCCGCTCGATGAAGCCAAGTACGAGTGTTCCGTTCGTTTTCAGGAGACGGTATGCCTCCTGAAAGACAGGGAATGGATCATTTAGAAAACAGATGACAGTCATCATCAGGATGGCATCGCAGGTGGTGTCGCTAAACGGGGTGTGCTCTCCAACGCCGATCACAGTTTCTACCCCCCGTGCACGTGCTTGTGCTGCCAGTGCGTGTGATGGGTCGATACCCAGAGATATGCCGAGAGGGGCTGCAAAACGCCCGGAACCAACGCCTATCTCCAGCCCCAGCCCCTCTGTTGGCACCGCATCCCGGAGCATAGAGAGCTGGGCGGAATAGATATGGGGATGATCATCGAACCAGCGGTCATAATCGTCCGCATCGTCTTCAAAGGCCTGTCGCAATGGGTTCATTTATTATCCTGTGACTGAATGGTATCGTATGGCTGCTCGTAAATGCCTTTCCCTCAGGGAGGCTGCGGATATTCTGGGTATCGGTGATGCGGCAAGCATCAGCCAGATACGCGCCCGCTATCATGCCCTGGTCCGGGAGTGGCATCCGGATGTCTCGGGATATGAATCAGAGGAGACACACAATGGCATGGTCCGCCTGAATGAGGCATATGAGGTACTGATTGAGTACTGTATGGGGTATGAGATTCCTTTTTCTGATGAAGAACAGGCACATGGGGCAGATAAAGGATATGATAGCGGCTGGATGGAGCAGTATGGGTGCGATCCGATCTGGGGGCACGGGGATTCCCGTTATAATCCACGTTAACCAAAAATACCTTTTTGCATAGTATTGACTCTTCTCTCTTTTTTCAGGTTTTTTTGTTCTTTTGGGGCAAAAATGTTGTCCATTATGCTCAGTGTTAATAGAACTATAATGGTTCTTATCGATCTTTGTTCAATAAGTTAATTAAACTACATTTACATCAGAAACAAATGGGTATATTTAATTTACATAATCGTCAATCTCCTGATATGAAAGAGATGAAGAGTATTTTCATCGCTCTGGCCCTTGTTGTGGCTGCAGTATTCCTCTGCGGCTGCGTGGGCCAGAATGAACCTGCACCGACAGTAACCACTCCGGAAATCTCCGGCATTGTAATGGTCTTCCATGCCGGAAGCCTCACGGTTCCTTTCGAGGAACTGGCGGCTGCATTTGAAGCAAAATATCCCGGTACCACTGTACAGCTGGTTCCTGCCGGCTCAACGAAACTTGCCAAGGATATTTCCGACCTCGATAAGAGCGCCGATGTCTTTGCCTCAGCTGACTACACGCTCATCCCGGGACTGCTGGTTCCATCGCATGCCGACTGGTATGTTACATTTGCCAAAAACCGGATGGTGCTCTGCTATACAGATGACAGCCTGTATGTGGATGAGATCAATGCCGACAACTGGTATACAATCCTCGAAAAACCTGATGTGGCATGGGCCTTCTCTGACCCCAATCTCGACCCCTGCGGGTACCGCTCTCTGATGACAATACAGCTCGCAGAAGCACACTATGGCGATGATACCATCTTTGACCGGCTCGTTGGAGCAAACTCTGCGATCACAGTGACTGAAGAGAATGGCATCTTTACTGTCCACGCAAAATCGCCTGAGCCAAAAGGCAACATCCAGATCCGTCCGAAATCTGTTGAACTTGTCCAGATGCTCCAGAGCGGCGGCCTCGACTATGCATGGGAGTACCAGTCGGTTGCTGTGCAGCACGATCTCAAATTCATCGTACTTCCTGAGGCAATCGACCTCTCATCCATCCAGTACGAGTCTGCCTATGCCACTGTTCTTATTGAAACTGAAGGCGGCATGATGAAGGGACTGCCAATTGTCTACGGTGCAACTGTCCCGAAGAATGCAGAGAATCCTGATGCAGGTCTTGCATTTGTCGAGATGTTAATCGGTCCCACCGGGCAGGCTATTATGGATGGCCAGGGCCAGCCCCCGGTTGTCCCCGCAGACGGATTTGGCTCTGTACCTTCAGTATTGAAGGCACTCACCGCCTGACACCCTTAACTTTTTTCTGCCCGATACCTATGGCTCAAATCCCAGTTCTCCGTGATCGCTGCCTCATCTCCTTCTCCCTCCTCGGCGGTCTCATTCTTTCGCTCACATTACTTGCCCTCCTGAATATGACGGTTCGGGAACTCTCAGATATTCCCCACCTGCTGCAGGTGGCAGCCGACTCAAAGGTGATTGACTCGATCATACTCACCATGGCAGCCGGTGCAAACGCCATTGTAATTCTGGTGTTCCTCGGCATCCCGCTTGCCTATGTGCTTGCCAGGACAGATTTCCGGGGAAAGAGATTTGTCGAGACGATTGTTGATATCCCTCTGATGCTTCCCCACACGGTTGCAGGAATTCTTGTGTATATCCTCTTTATGAAACGGGGATTGATCGGGGGGCCTCTCTATGATATCGGGTTTTCATTCGAAGATGCCTATCCCGGGATTGTTGTTGCGATGCTCTTTGTCTCTTCCCCGTATTTCATCAATTCGGCACGGGAAGGTTTTGAGAAAGTCCCGGTGCATCTTGAGAATGTCGCGAGGACTCTTGGCGCATCCCGGTTTTCGGCATTCCTGCATGTTGTCCTGCCGCTCTCTGCACGATACATCTATAATGGGGCAATATTTTCATGGGGACGGGCGATTGGGGAATTTGCAGCCATCATCATGATCGCCTATTATCCGATGGTGATCTCAACATTGCTCTATTACCGCTTCACAACCGGGGGTCTCAAGGAGAGCAGCACCATTGCGTTTATTATGATATTCGCGTGTTTTGCAGTCTTTTTGGCACTCCGGTACCTGTCACGCTTTATCGGGAGGCACGATGATCGAGTTTAGGCATTTATCTCTTGCACTTGGAGATTTTGCACTCCGTGATGTGAGTATCAAAATCAACAGGGGAGATTATTATTTTATCATCGGTCCATCCGGTGCCGGAAAGACCGTTATCCTTGAGGCGATTGCGGGGCTTCATCTCCCTGATAAAGGAGAGGTGCTCATAAATGGCTCCAATACAACGTTGATACCCCCGGAGAAACGCCGGATTTCTCTTGTATACCAGGATTACTCGCTCTTCCCTCATATGGTGGTTGAGAAGAATATCGGGTTTGGCATGAAGATGCAGAAACGTCCCCGTGATGAGATTGATCGCCGGGTGGATGAGCTTCTCATGCAGTTTGGGATCTCTCATCTGAGAAACCGGTATCCGGGAACCCTGAGTGGAGGAGAGCAGCAACGTGTGGCGATTGCACGTGCTCTTGCCTCTGATCCGGAAATTCTCCTCCTCGATGAACCGTTCGCCGCACTTGATCCAATCACCCGTGAACAGATTATTGCAGATCTTCTCAGGATACACCGGGAAGAGCATCTCACGATTGTCCAGGTGACACACGCACGGGAAGAGATCCTTCGTATGGCAACCCGTTGTGCGGTGATTATCGATGGTGTCCGGATGCAGGAGGGGCCGGTTGATTCCGTATTTGAAACCCCGAAGAGTTCTGCTGTTGCCCGTTTTATTGGTATGGAGAATATTCTCTCTGGTGTTGTGGGAGCCGGAACCTCGAGTCTTGCCTCAATAGAGGTTGCAGGAGTGAGTGTTCTTGCCGTTTCAAATATCTCTCCCGGCAGTTCTGTCGATATTGCCTTCCGGGCAGCCGATGTAACGCTCCATGTTGGTGATGGCCATGCAGGTTCGGCGCAAAACCGTTTCAAAGCAACGATCACTGCCGTGATCCCTCTTGGCGGCCCCCTTACCCAGGTACATCTCAATGCCGGTTTTCCGATCATTGCCCTCGTCACGAGCCGCTCCGTAGAAGATCTTGATCTCTCCCCCGGTATGGATGTGGTTGCCGCCATCAAGGCGAGTGCGGTCCGGGTGATTGAGAGAGTATTGAGCAGATAGTTCTGGCTGAATGCCTGATGCCAGATCCCTGCAAGAGCGCCGATCTCTCCCCCTCTCTCTTTCTGGAATAGTCACAAAAGGCGATCCTTTTCTCAATATACAGTCAACCATATCCCATGGAAGGCGGGATAGATCTGATTACACAGCATGTAGAGGCATTTCTTCAGGAGTCCGGCTCCCACGGGTTCGATCACACTGCCCGTGTCACCCGCCTCTGCCGGACTATCGGCATCCGGGAGGGTGCGGATATGGCAGTCCTGATCCCGGCCGCCCTCTTCCACGATATCGCCCGCCCCCTTGAGGAGGAGACCGGTATCCCCCATGAAGAGCAGGGGGCGGAGATGGCAGAAGAGTATCTCCGGTCTGTCGGGTATCCCGGCGATATGATCCATTCAATCTGCCACGCAATCCGTGCCCACCGGTTTAGCTCGGGGATTGCGCCTTTTACACTGGAGGCGGAGATCCTCTCGGATGCCGACAAGCTGGATGCGATGGGTGCAACCGGCATCGCCCGGACATTCATGCAGGCAGGGGAGGAGGGCAGTGGCATTCCCGGTGCTGTCGCTCATTTCCATCTGAAGCTGCTGAAGCTGAAGGATCGGATGTATACGGAGACTGCCCGTGAGATAGCCGAAGAGAGGCATGCGTTCCTTGTCGCATTTCTTCGGGAGCTTGAGCGTGAGGAATCCGGGGATTAGAGGGCGTGAATGGCGATTCCTGATTCAGGCTGTGAAGAGCTTTAGTTATATATATTTATATAACACAACAATCAGTGTCAGTTGCCAGTACTTCGGCACACTCTCCTACACTTGATTCAATCCGGATGATCGAGGAGTTTGTTCAGGATCATAGCGGTGAATTCCGGCGGCGGGCTCTCTGGTCATCCCTCCCACGAAAAATGATGTACCAGACCTTTAAAACCGCTATCGAGTACCTGATTGAATCAAACAAGATCACCCTTGATGCCAATGGAAAAGTCTGCTGGATATTCAACCCTGAACTCGTCCGGTATTATATGGCTCGTGAAGACCTGCGGATTCCTTTAAAAAAGGAGAATTAGTTCTTCACCACAAGGTCTATTTTGAAGCTTCCCATTGCGATTAACTCCATATCCTCCATGGATACGTCGCTTATAATCGCCGGATACTGCCTGACAAGCCTGAAGATCGCAGCATCGTCCGGGTAATCGGGCTCGACGTTTGCATCGACGTTCTTCTGGATGACCATCCTTGTCGGGTCGATGTTGGTTCCATAGTATTGCCTGAAGGCTATCCGGTCATCTTCAGGGATATCGAACCAGTCGGCACCCTCGGCGACAGTCGGATCAACCGGCACCCACCCATATCCCGGAAGATAGTACTCTGCCCAGAAGTGGGGGCTTGGCGCATCCTGAAGGATCATCTGGTACCCGCCTGTGGCACGTGCGGGAATCCCGAGCGAGCGGCAGAATGCAGAGAAGAGCATGCTCTGGGTGCCGCAGTCGCCATGGCCTGTGGTGAACATATGGGTCGATTCAGCCACTTTCGGGGTCTTCGCATCAAGTGAGAGATGCGGGACATGGCTGTAGGGGTATGTGGTGATGATATGGTTGTATATCATCTGCGCCTGCTTGTGCGGGTTTGTTTCGCTTCCGACTATTTCACGTGCTTTATTCCGGATCGCATCGTTTATCTCGATGTTCCGCTCAGTTCTTGTGTAGAGGATATACTCGGGATCGGCTCTGTCATATTCACCGACTTTTTCGGGGTCGATCACAAAGATCCCTTCAAAGGAGCTGAATTTGATGTCGGCTGTTATGACCAGATCGCCTTGTATTGCCCCGACTGGGATCTCGTAGTAGATGATCCCGATCTCGTGATTGACATCCGGCCCATTTACGATATACTCAGGGTATGCCATGTTCGTGACCGAGACATCACGCTGGATATCGGTTGCAATTGGGTGCGGATACCAGATCTTCATGGTGCCTCCTGCCGGGAGATCCGCTTCTGCGATCGTTAGGTGCATCGTCCCTTCATAGTGGATCGGGTTCCTGTAAGGGAGTTCCTCTGCCTTCAGGTTGCCTGAACGGACATCATCTGCCAGTGCGTACCGGGACATGAATGCAAAGGTGAATGGCAGCTGTTGTTTCTGAAGGAGTTCAGGATGGGCATAGAGGTAGTTCTTTGCGGTATTAGAGAAGTAGAGGGTCTTGCCGTCAGAGACAAGTGTCTGGGCTTTGTCTGCGAGCCAGCTGTTGATCTCTTCTTCGGTGATGCCGGAAACCGCCTCTTTCAGGGCATCCCGTGCGGCGGCTTCATCCAGTGAAAACTCGCCATATGTTCGGATCGCCGTAAACATCGCATTCCGTGATGCAATTCCGGCATCAGGGAACCCATTGGCGAAATACCAGGCCGCCGATCCCTCAAATGCGGCCTCTGCGGCCCGGTAGTTGCCGGCTTCATATTCGGCAAGCCCTTTGTTATATTCCATCTCGCCGATGCTTGATTCCTGGTACACCGGCTGATCAGAGACACAGCCCGCAAAAGCGAGCAGAGCAATCATCAGGATGATGAGTGTGGGAAGGTGTATTCCAATTCGCATATGGTAAAAAGTCATGTATCTATATATAAAGGCTTTGGGATTAGAGGGATGCCGGTTTTAGCGCTCTCGATAGAGAATAGCTGGCGGGTAGCCTGTGATGGATCCCCTGATATCCGGATCTATCTGATCCGGCACCCGCCTTCCGGCACGAGTATCCTGAACCGGACCCCTTCCCCGACAATTCCATCCTCGGTTATGGTAATCGCGGTGATATCGAGGATTTCTCTGACAAGGAATAATCCAAAACCGGTGTTTTTGCCATATCCGCGTTCGAAGATTATCTCCTTCTCATGATCCGGGATGCCGGGGCCGTCATCTTCCCAGGTGATCAGCAGGCCCCCTTCTGTCTCTTCACATGAAATCTGCACACCGGTTGCCCCTTCTGCATGGCGGAGGGTGTTCTCATAGAGGTTGAAGAACGCCCTCTCGATCATCGGGTCTGCATAGATCGAGACGTGAGCACAATCACAGGCGATCGGGAGTTTTGTGTCATCGATTGATTCTATCAGGCTGCTGATGGTCTTCCATGAGGGGGTTTGTATCCCGAGCTGCTCATACTCGCGTGTGAATTCGATCTGTCTTTGAATTTCATCAGTTGCTGTTTGTGCCTGTTTCAGGTACTCTGTCAGCATCTCCCCGCCCTGTTCCTCCTCTGCCAGCCCGAGGTATCCCTTCACAATCATCACCTTGTTCAGGATATCATGGCGGGTGATGGAGGAGAGGAGCTGGAGTTTTGCGTTTGTGAGCTGAAGTGCATCTTCTGCCTTTTTCCGATCAGTTATATTATGGCCGATACCCAGAATTGAAACCGGCTCACCCTCCTTATCCCTCAGGAACCGGACAGAGTTCTCAACCTTGATGATAGATCCGTTCCTACAGTATTCTTCGCTCTCAAACGTGATGGTTCTGCCCGGATCGGCAGTACTCGTGGCTTCATTCTCCATCTCGTGAGTAAAGAGTGCCATGATCTCTTTTATGGAGGCGGGAGTATTCCTCTCTTCAATCGGCATCGCAAGCGCCTCATCAACGGTGAATCCTTTCAGCTTCGTAACCGAAGGGCTGATATAGGTGAGATTGAGGTTCATGTCGCAGATATAGATGGTATCTGCGGTATTTTCGGCGATAAGGCGGTATTTCTCCTCGCTTTGACGGATCACCTGCTGATCTTTCTCTATGAAATCGAGCATACCGTTTATCGAGGATGCGAGCTCTGCCACCTCGTCATCACCGTCGATTCCAACTGATGCAGAGGTAGAAGAGCTGCCGGTGATATCCTGTACCTCCCGGTTCAGGCGGGTAATTCTTCTAAGGAAGAAGTGGTTGATGAGCAGATAGAAGAGCAATGCGGTGATGCCCGAGAAGATCAGAATCGCTATCACTCCCGACTCGTAGGCGAGAATCCCCCTCTGATAGATTGTCCGCTCCTGGGTTATCGAGAGCGAGACCACCGGCTCTCCGAAAATATCGGATACTATGGTTGATCCGGTGATGGTATCTCCCTCCTTTACGATGGAAAGAGATGGTTCGCCGGCTGGAAGGGGATCGTTCGGAATATCGGCGATTTGGATCGGATATCCGGTGAGAGCCGAGAGTTCTTCAATCCATCCTTCATCCATTGCACGTGCAAAGAGGAGGGTGCCCATGATCGGACCCTCTCCCCAGCTCATCCGGATCGGCCGTACTGCAACAAGCATCAGCCCGTCTTCGGTCTCAAAGATCCCGGAGAGCTCTTCGGCACCAGATCGGAGGAAGGAGTCGTGGAGTGTGTAGAGCTGCGGGGGAACCTCTCTCTCCTCACCCTCATCCGGGTCAAATCCACGCGCATATATGACCTTTTCATCCGGTCCGGTAAAGATCATTGCATTGAGGTTGAAATATTGAAATACCGATTCATCAAGGTTCTTCTGTTCATACTCAGGATCCATCCCCTGCACAAACAAGTACGTGTCATCCCAGTCTGACCAGTCCATCACACTTGTTGAGAGGAACTGTTGCTCCCTCTCAATTGACCTGATGGTCCTCTCCATCGTTGCTTCGAGGTATTCGTCTTCAAGATCGGCAAAATCATTGAGAATGAGCGTGTGGGTGGCAACACCAAGCCCCAAAACCAGAGCTGCGATTACGAGGACGATGATGACAATTATCTGGTTCCGAACATTCACCTACTCCACCCCCTGTCTGTTCTGCGTTTACAGTTTATTGGTCGCCGATGATCCGGTGCCTTGTACTGTCTGCATATCATCGTCTTCCTGGAATAATTATCTGTCTACATGATTCCGGAGCATGGGATAGTGCACCCGGTGATGCATCTGTTGGGTCATCTCTCATAATCGCGAGTGTCTTTGTTAGGATCTTATTGTCTGAATCCAGGAATCAATACAATTCCCTGAACAATTCGAAACCACTTTACCTCTGTGGATGAAGAGCATGTACCAGGTACTATGGACACGAAACATACACGCACCAGGGATCGGGAGATCGTCAACAGGTGGGCGGTGGCGGAGATTAATACTCCGATTTCCGATCTACTCTCCGGGAAGGGGCTGCTGCTGCCGGATGCCGACAGCTGCATCGGCTATTTCTATGTGGATCATGAAGAAGGCATTCTCTTCCGTATCCATTCGCTCTGCCGGACCCATCCTGATGCCCTGCCGGAGATCATTCACCATTTTAAAGATCATGGCGAGGGCCTGATCATCATCTCTGATGACGTGGGGTCATATACACTGCTCTCAGGTGAAGATCTGCAGAATCTCCCGATTGTTGAAGAACAGAGATGGATGCTCTATTACGAACCGGAGATGCTGCACACATTGAGAAAGAGAGTGGATATCGACAGGTTCAGGGCCCCTGTGTATTTTGATGATGTAACGGTTTTGCTTTTCACCACCGACAAGGTCATCCAACCCGAACTGGTCTGGGTTCGCCTGAATAGCCAGTCAGAGGATGGCATGTCGTTTCAGGGAACGCTCTTAAATGAGCCGTATTCGGATTATGGCGTGCATGAAGGGGGCATGCTTACGGTCCGCTTAGATGAACAGGAGGGAGAGTGGGTCCTGGTGGCAGAAATCGACTTTGAGTAGCGGTCTTTTCCCCCCATCGTCTCTCTTTTACGGGTTACTCTACTCCTGCCGGCTGATTGTGATGATGCTCCCTACAACAGATTCGGGGTCTTCATCGGAACACGGTATTGTGTTATCGGCATACTGCTCATAGAGCGGCACCCGGCTGTCATACATCCCGCGGAGAGTCTGGTTCGGCATGAGGACAATTCCCCGTGTGGTGATGTTTCTGATCCTCTTCTCCATCTCTGAAAAGGAGATCTCCAGGTACACGACCAATCCAAGTGATTTCAGGTGCTCCATCGCCGCCCTGCTCCAGACGACGCTCCCGCCGGTTGCGATCACGGAATTTCGGGGGTGAAGGGAGAGGATCGCCTCCTCCTCGATCTGCCGGAATGCATCGGGGCCGTCTTCATCAAGGATCTCCTGGAGCCTTCTTTCGGTCTGCTGCTGGATCAGGATGTCGCAGTCGATGAACTGCATGCCGAGCGTCTTTGCCAGGATGACGCCGACGGTGCTCTTCCCGGCACCCGGCATGCCGATGAGGATGATGTTTTTGTGGGGGTGGATCATCGGGGATACTCCTCTTTCTTCTTCTCGTCTCTGCTTGTTTTAGGGTTCATTATCAGAGGCTTTTATCTCTGCTTCCTGAATCAATTTGTCAAAATCGCTTTCATACAGCCTGTCCTGAATAATCCTGAATTTTTCAAATTCTGAAAGCGCATGCTCTTTTGCAGCTTCGGCAGTTATTCTACCGGCATTTGTAAGCAGTTCTCTCTCATCGAATTCCAGAAAAGCATCAAGGCGTTTTGACCAGTCTTCCATTGTCATTGGAATCCTTCGTTTAGCACGGTCTTCTGCAAGATCAAGCCAGGCACTGACTATTCTGCTGAGTGACTCAATTTCAGTGGAGATCAGGTAATTTTTGGCGACTGTAACGTCGGTTCTCAGAATTTTACCTCCGGGGCTGTTCTCCCATGTTGTGAGCCCCATGTTTTCCTTCTCACTTTTTGCACGCTCCACTATCAGTTCAGCGGCAGTATGTCCGTGTATTGCGAAGTGGAGTTTGTTCTGGACTTTTGCAAAGAATTCCTTTGTTGTGGGCGCATCGGGGCTGTAGTCGAGGCTTGTTGCATAGATGTCTGTAATCTTTTGGTAGAACCTCCGCTCGCTCAGGCGTATTTCACGGATTTCGGCGAGGAGATGCTCGAAGTAGTCCACACTCAGGAAACTTCCGTTCTCCATTCTTTTTTTATCGATTACATACCCTTTTATTGCAAAATTTGTAAGGATCTCTGTTGCCCACTGGCGGAATTGTGTGGCTCTTTGTGAATTTACCCGGTATCCGACAGAGATGATTGCATCGAGGCTATAGTGGTCGATAGTTCGTGTAACCTCGCGGTTTCCTTCTGTTTGAACTATCCGGAAATTCCGGATAGTTGCCTCTTGTGACAATTCTTTACTTTCATAGATGTTTATCAGGTGCTCATTTACCGTTCTAACGTTGACATCAAAGAGTACTGCCATCATCTTCTGGCTTAGCCAGATTGTATTGTCCTCATACCGGACTTCGATTGATTCTTCACCAGATGATACAGTGAAGATGAGAAATTCGGCTGTGCTGTTTCGTATCAGTTTTTTATTCTCCATGTTTTGACACTGCCTCCGATTGTGTTGATGCGGTTTTTAGGTTGCAGCCGGAATTGATCTGTCAGGTACTGCTTGACAGCTGGATGTATTGTTCTTTCTGCCGGGGTGTGAAAATGATGCTGATTCATTCTCCAGATTTTATGATCGCTCTTTGCTTGCTATCCGGTATTATTATTGTGCGGAATCCTTTGGGTGATATTGTTTTATGACTGCTCTTTGACTGGCATGATGGGATTCTAGAGTACGCCAATCGTTCTGCTTCAGGCATCGAAAGGCAGGCTATATCTGTTGGTACCGTTCCCAAGGATTTTTCAGAAGATGGCTCTTCACTTCTTAAGTTAGGAAAATGTGTACATCTCCCACATAATAGGTTGCAAAAATGTGTACAGAACGCACATATTATAAACTTAAAAGTGCAAAGGTCATTTCATGAAGCGATTCATATACGATACTTTGCTCACATGGAAAGAGAGTGGGGATCGTAAGCCGCTGATTATTGAAGGTATTCGCCAGTGCGGGAAAACCTGGATATTGAAGCATTTTGGCGAGGCGGAATTCAGCGATGTCGCGTATTTCAACTTCGAATATGACGGGCGGCTGCACAAGGTATTCGAGGGCGACCTGAATGTTTCGAGAATTATCAAAGACCTCGGCATTCTGAGGAACAAATCCATCCATCCCGGAACAACCCTCCTCATATTAGACGAAATTCAGATCTGCCCCCGTGGAATAACGTCTCTGAAATATTTCTGCGAAAACCTGCCACAACTCCATGTTGCTGCTGCCGGCTCCTTGTTGGGTGTGGCTATTGCACAGATGGGAAAAAAAGTCTCATTTCCGGTTGGCAAGGTACAGATGCTGAAAATGTACCCTCTGAGTTTTCCGGAATTTCTCATTTCAAGGGATGACGAGCTCCTGTTCAAGTACCTGAATGAGTTGTCTCCCGATGAACGGGTGCCGGATGCCTTTATCGGCAGGCTGGAAGAGGCATATCGTGAATACCTGATAACAGGAGGTATGCCCGAGGTTGTCAGCTCATGGATGCGAAACCACGATATCGGGCTTGTTGAAACGATACAAAGCGAGATTCTTAGTAATTATGAGAAGGATTTCGTGAAATATGCGTCTGTATCTGAATTTCCAAAACTAACCCTTATCTGGAATGCAATCCCCGCACAGCTTGCAAAGGACAATCAGAAATTTATATTCTCTCATGTAAAGCAGGGGATGCGTGCACGCGATCTCGAAGATTCACTGCAATGGCTGATCTCAGCAGGGCTTATCTATAAGGTTGAAAAGATTGAGCGTCCCTATATTCCGATTCCAACATATGGTGACAGTACCTACTTCAAGATTTATTTCTCCGATGTCGGGCTTCTCCGCAGGATGAGCAGGTTCCCACCAGATGTTGTTTTTGATACTTCTCCTTTGACCGCCGATATGCGGGGGATTTTAACGGAAAATTTCGTCCTGACAGAATTGATTGCACATAACTTCCACCGGCCTTATTTCTGGAAATCCGGTGGAATGGCTGAGGTTGATTATGTCATCCAGGAAGGCGTTGATGTCATTCCAATAGAGGTTAAATCAGGAAAGAAGACTCGTTCCAGAAGCCTTGCAGAGTATCGGAAGAAATACAGCCCCCGTATTAGTGTCCGGACCAGTCTCAGGAATATTACCCGGCATTCAGATGATCATGGTGAGGTTCTGGAGATTCCGCTCTATCTTATCTGGAGACTGAAGGCATACCTCTCCTGATTTTTTCGTTGATCTGGTTGCATGTATGTACCAGGTCTCAAAATCCAGATCCGAATCATTGAGGAGAGTGAGGAAGAAGAAGACAAAGGGATGGCGGGTCTAATTCGTGACTGTGGGACGCTTGACTTTCTTGTTGACAGAGTAAACTCTATCGATGATCCATATCAGAAAGCTGCCCGATTATTGTATACAATTGCTGCTCATCATCCTTTTTATCAGGGGAATAAGAGGACGGCCCTCATCGTTGCAGAATTAATCCTGACACTTGAAGTTGGGTCTTATATCACAGCTGATGAAGAGGTTATTGATCTCTTTGTCTGTGAGGTTGCAAGCTATCTGCATGAACCCGAAGACATTGAAAGTTGGATTCGGAGAAATTGCTAAAAAAAGGATAATTAGTGCTGTGCCAGCAGTTTAAGTGCCATTTTGTGCCTCTTAATCGAGAGTTCCAGGGCAGTGCGCTCAACTGGTGTGAGACCTTTCTGCTCTTTCTCAATGGAGGGACTCCGGGTTGGGTGGATTAGGCCACGATCTATCGAACCTGTCGGTGTAAATGAACCGGACTTCTGGGCTGCATCTGTTGAATAATCGGATGATTGTTCCTTAAATGGCCCAAAGGTCTTCACTATTCTTTTTTTAGCACCTTTCTCGTCGATATCCAGGTACATCTTCTCCTCCCTGTTCGGTCCTATTGTTTTAACAACTTTACAGTAGTGCTACATTAACTTTAATGTTGAGATCGGGCATCCGCTTCCGGAGAAAATCATATTCACAGACGATCTTTATTATTGCCCGACCGATCAGGAGGGTAGTGATCAGGTAGCGTTTTATCTCCTTTCAGGGTTGGAACCAAACCATCGTAGCTTGTGCGTTTGGGAGGTTATCACCAGCCGAATAAGAGGGTGCCGCCTTTGCCAGTACCCTCTGTCCGCGGGAAGGGAGGAGTCGCGGTGCCAAAAATAAAAACGGGGTCTTCGTTCCCTACGTGTGCTGCTGTAAGAATGAGAGGATCTTTGCGTGAATCTCGTGGACCTGCGGCGAGATCCAGGCACAGAGGTGCGATCCCTCCCTCACCCACATCTTCTCGGCACCGGGAATGTTCTCCCATGCGTACACGCCGTGGTAGAAGAGGACGTCGCTGTCATGGGTTCCGTGGATGACAAGGACCGGGCACTGTATCTTCCCGACCGGGAGATCATCAAGCTTTGAGAGCCCGTCGAGGTCGTTGTCGACGCCGGCTTTCCGTTTCGGGTACTCCGACATGGAACGCGAAAACCGCAGGAGGAGGCGGATCTGGAGGGGGTCCTTTAATGCCGCCTCCACCTGCAGATCGATCTGTTCGGGCCGGAGCATGGATTCCTGCTGGAGGAACTCGTGCATAGATTGTCTGGGGTAGTGTTTTGTGAAGTAGTTGATGAGCTTCTCTCCCGGGCCGCTCAGGAAGAGGGCCTGGGCAACCGGTCCGGCATTGGCCGGCATGAGGTATTTTGAGACAACGGCATCGGCAGCAACAAGTGCGGTGATACGTTTTGGATACCGGATTGCAAACTCGTAACTCGATGCCCCGCCGGCTGAACCGCAGATGATGGCAACCTTGTCGATACCGAGCGTATCAAGGAGTGCGGCATAGAGATCCGCCTGTTCTGCGGGTGATTTTCCGCTTGTGACGGGGGTTCCCAGATATCCCGGACGGCTGGGGGCGATGAGCGAGAAACCAAACTTTGTCACCCATTCGAAGAGGAGAAGACCCTGGTCGTATCCTCCGGGCCCTCCATGGATGGCCAGCACCACGGGGCCTTCCCCGATACGGGCGTACTCTATTGCTCCTTTTGCGGTCTCTGCAATGTGGGGGTTGGCGACCATTTCGTCCTGGTGGGCGACCTCTGCTTTTACCCATGCGTTAAAATCGGTGGTGAACAGTGAATCATATGGTTCTTCTGCCATGGACGTGATATTGACGCTTATTCAATAAAGGACTTATGACAGCAGGAACCTGATGAAATGGGTACTGCACGTACCAGCAGCTACCTGTCCGGCTCTCCCCCCCTCTTTCTTTCTCTCTCTTTACAGGCTCACGGAAAACTCCCAGAGACCAATCTGCTCCCGGAACTGCGTAAAGGTTGCATGAAAAAACGTAGCGTCAGAGGGGATGGGATCGGTTCGCCAGAAGATGAGGGTGCCATCCCCCTCCCCCCGGTAGCCATATGATCCTGTTGTCCGGAGGGGAGTGTTGTTATCCACCCGGAACACGGCAACCGGATCGGGCGACCTGGGCGGGCTGGTTCCGCCGGGGGGCGGATCGATGGTGGGCGAGGCGACAAGATCGACCAGGAAGATCGCCTCGCACCTGTCCGGGTTGCATTCGAGCGATACGAAGGTGACGGTGCGGTTGTCTGCCGATATGGTCTGGCCAACATCAAATGTCTTGTCCATGGGGTTTGCCGGAGGCAGGTAATCATATGGGGGCGGTGTGCCGGGATCATAGGGGGCAGGACGGATAGACTCTGCAATGCTGATAATCTCCTCTGAGGGGAGGGTTCCCGTCAGCCGGAACGTCAGGCCATCCCTGCTCCAGAATAGCTCGGTCATCTTCCCTACAACCAGGGTGGCCGGTTCGCCAGCGATTGTTGTATCAGCCGGAGCCATGGAAGCCACGGCGCTTCCAATCGGAAATGTTCCCTTATCGAGGGGCTGCTGGTACAGCGTGATCCTTTCATTGCCCCGCTGGTAACCAACGCTGCGCCAGCCCGTATCTGATGCAGGCGCCCAGGCACCGTTGGCAAAGAGATACCCCTCCGGGAGATAGCCGGGGAGGGCAAGCGTCACATCCGGATCGAGTGCTCTCTGCATGGAATGCAGGGAGGTGAAATAGAGTGGTGTGATCCTGAAATTGGGTCCGGTGGGAGTGGGGGAGATCTCCGCCCCGGTGCCGTTATCTGGTGTGCCGGGGACATTTGCCGGTGCGGTAAAGTCTGCAGGCACGGTGCACCCCGCTGACAGCAGGCAGGCGGCTGTGAGGAGGAGGGTGAGGGGGAGGGTGAGGGAGGAGATGATCTGAGTGAAGTGTTTTCGGGTCATGTGGTTTCTCGGGTTTTTGTTGGGTTTTTGGCTATGTTTTGTGGGTTTTTGTTTTGCTTTTTTTCGTGAGTGGTATCAGATATCAGGGGATTGGTGAAAAGATACGATAGTTCTTTTGGGTGAATGGGGTTTGATGGAAATTGTCTGGAAAAAAGGGGTGAGGGGGGGCTGGAACTGCCGGACAACAGGTACTATCGTGTTATTATTGTTACTCAGCAGGTTATAGAAAAAGAGGTTCCACTCTCAGTTCCGGAAAGAACCCCGTCCTTTCATTCTTTCCGTTTCTGCCTCTTCTGTTTGTTTCATGGGTATATAAGAAAGAGCGGCAGGGTGTGAGTGATTTTTTGATCCGGGTGTTATCGTGTTATTGTTGTGAGCAGTACTAGTACAAGAGATCTTTTCCTGTTGGGTTGGGTTTTTTTGGGAGGGGGAGGGTTGGTGATGTGCGATATTTGGGGGATGTGAGTACTTGATTGGCTACCGCCGCCCCTGACTCTGGAGAAACTCCGGCAGATCCATGGTTCAGTGCCGGGGAACTTTCTCCTCGCAGAGTCGATGTATCTGAATGGTTACTTTTCGCCTTCTCCTTCTCCCTCTCTTAAATTAGTATATCGCAATTTTTCATTCTACTTAAAATTAACCTATATATCAGTATCTCCGGTCAACAATGATTGAACGGCACAGTTCCCTCGATTTCCGGCACGATAGCAGTCAGATAAGACCTTTGGATGGCTCCCTGATGTTCCACTGACCAATACCCCTTTGCAGCTGTGACATGAAGATGGCAACCGGGCAGCTCTCGTGTCTCTCTCTCCCTCTTTCTCTATCGAGCAACGGCAGCGTTCAGGTGATGCTCTTTTCGGAGCGCCACAAGTGAGCATTTTTACACCGCCATTGGCATATTGATTCCCCGAAATTTCGCTCTAATTCCCCTCAAAGTAGTCAAAATCAATCTTTTTGACGACATATTCCGCATCTTTTGAGACCCCGATATCAAAATCGATCAGATATTCGGCTAACTGCCTGCCATCTATGAGAACCACCTTCTGCTCGATTCTTTTAACATACTCATAGGCCTCGGCAGAAAACTTTGATGTGGTGATGAAAACGCCCTTCTTTGCCCTGTTCCCCGCAAGGCTTCCGACAAATGCCTGTATCTCCGGTCTGCCAACAGTATTCTGCCACCGCTTTGCCTGTATGTTGACCACGTCCAGACCGAGCCGGTCCTCTTTGATCATCCCGTCAATACCGTCATCCCCGCTCTTTCCGACCGCCTGCCCTGCATCTTCCCGTGAGCCACCATAGCCCATTGCCACAAGCAGATCCACGACAAGATCCTCAAAGAATCTCGGGGAGCATTCCATAACCTTCTCAAGAATTCCATCTGCAAGCTGGTTCCGGATCTCGAGATAAATCTTGCGAATATTTTCATCAGGTGTGAGTACTAATGGTGTGCTATCCTGTTCACCTCTGCCTCTCAATTCGCCACCCTTCTTCTCATGCCGGAGAGCTTTAAAATCACGATATTCCTCGAACCGCTCAAGAAATTTTTCATCAATTTTTTCAGGCCTCTCATTTAAAACCTCTTTGCCACGGTTGCTAATTTGAGCAACTCCACGCCGAGGGGTTATTAGTAGACCAGACTTCTTCAGATAGGTCATGGCCCATCCGACTCGGTTATCAAAGGTAGACTGGTTACCGCTCGGTATTTTTTCAGCGAGATCATCGTCTGTAAGATGAAAAATATCTGCTATTTGCTTGCGAATAACCTTCCTTTCGTGTTCTTTTCCATCTGAAATACATCTCAGGACAGGTAGCATCATTGTTTGATAATCGGGAACGGGCATGGTATTCTCCTGAGGAAGGATATTCGGGGGTGATGGGAAAAAGGTTTGGAGGGTTGTGGTGTTGGTTTTCAATGATTTGTATGGGGTACTCAGCAGAATGGTCTTTGAAAACCTAAATGCAGCCACAGGGTTCCAATCCCCGTCATTGATGCGATTTTGGGATTTAACTTTAAGAGAAGCTCCTGTCATTAAAATATGGGGTCTCTGACCATTTTGTTGACGTCAACAAAAAGATCGCCTTAATTGTTAATTAGAGGGGTTAGCGAATATGCTGGCGTACTATCCCATCGCTATTCTACTCACTGAGTCACGGAAAATTTCCACTGGCCTTCTATCAATAAATGCAAAGGCTTTTGCTCCGCTCCCTTCCATATTCCATTGAGAGCCATGCCCGCACCTCCTGAGATCGTCGATCTGGTCAAACGGTTTGATCAATATTATATGAAATACACATCCTCGTCTTATAACGAGTTTCAGGTTCGAAAGGAGTTTATTGATCCCTTCTTTGAGGCTCTTGGCTGGGACGTGAACAACCGCTCAGGGCTTGATGAGCGCTACAAAGATGTGATCCATGAGGACAGCGTAAAGGTTGAGGCATCCACAAAAGCACCGGATTACTCGTTCCGGATCGGCGGCATGCGCAAGTTCTTCGTTGAGGCAAAGAAGCCCGCTGTGAATCTCAAGGAGGACCCGGAGCCTGCCTATCAGGTGCGTCGGTACGCATGGAGCGCTAAGCTCCCGATTAGTCTGCTCACGGACTTTGAGGAGTTCATCATATACGACTGCACGGCGAAACCCTCACCGACAGACAAAGCATCTGTGAGGAGGATCGGCTACTATCGATACACCGACTATATCGAGAAATGGGATGAGATCGCAGCGATCTTCTCCAAACATGGCATCCTGACGGGCGGATATGATGACTTCGTCGATAGCCTGAAGCAGAAAAAGGGCGGAAAGGGCACCGCTAGTATTGACGATGCTTTCCTCGCGGAGATCGAGGGATGGCGGGATATTCTTGCCAAGAACATCGCGATCCGAAACAGGGATCTCTCCGTTCGGGAACTGAATGCAGCGGTTCAGAAGACGATTGACCGGATCATCTTCCTGCGGATCTGTGAGGATCGTGGGGTCGAGGAGTATGGGCAGTTGAAGCGTATTGCTGCTGGAAAGGAGATCTACCCGCAGTTGAAAACGCTCTTCCTCTATGCGGATGACCGATATAACTCCGGGCTTTTCCACTTCTCCTCAGAGCCCGGCCGTGAGGAGCCGGACAACCTGACACTTTCCCTCTCCATCGATGATAAGGTCCTCAAGCAGATCATCGGCCACCTCTACTATCCGGATTCGCCTTATGAGTTCTCGGTCTTCTCGGCGGATATCCTCGGACAGGTCTACGAACAGTTCCTGGGAAAGGTCATTCGCCTGACGGCAGGACATCAGGCAAGGGTCGAGGAGAAGCCGGAGGTAAAGAAGGCAGGCGGGGTCTTCTACACACCGACATACATTGTAGAATATATCGTGAAACAGACGGTCGGGAACCTTGTTGAGGGGAAAGAACCGAAAGCGGTGGCAGATCTCCATGTCCTCGATCCAGCCTGTGGCTCAGGGTCGTTTCTCCTCGGTGCTTATCAGTACCTTCTCGATTGGCATCTCCAGTGGTACATGGACAACCTGGTGCCGCTTCTAGATAAAGGGGCGAAGACTACCGATCCGGCCGTGCTCGCACTCCTCCCGGTGAAGTCCGCAGTTGCCACAAAAAAGGGCCGTGGGAGGAAACAGCGTGGTAATGGAGATGAGTATTTCCTTCCGGTTTATCAGGTGACGTCAACCGACTGGCGGCTGACGACGGAGGAGAAGAAACGCATCCTCCTAAATAACATCTATGGGGTGGACATCGATCCGCAGGCAGTGGAGGTGACGAAACTCTCGCTGCTTCTCAAAGTGCTTGAGGGTGAGAAGTCCGAGCGGATTGGCAAACAGCTAAAAATCACGGGTGAACGGGTACTCCCCTCACTCCACGAGAACATCAAATGCGGGAACTCGCTGATCGGACCGGACATCTACAACGATGTGCAGGTCTCCTTTGACGACGAGGAAACCATCTTCCGGATTAATGCCTTCGACTGGAACCGTGGGTTCCCGGCCATCATGCAGGCAGGTGGATTTGATGCGGTGATTGGGAACCCACCTTATGTGCGGATGGAAGAATTTAAAGAGATCAAGGATTACTTAAAACAACACTATTCAGCACACGAAGAAAGATCGGATTTATATGCATATGTAGTTGAGAAAGGGCATAAACTTGGGAAGGAATCCGGTTTCTTTGGGATGATATTCTCCAATAAATTTCTCAAAGCAAAATATGGAAAACCTCTGAGAGAATACCTTGTTAAAGATGCCAGAATTAAGAAAATCGTTGATTTAGCTGGACTTCCTATTTTTCCAAATGCAACAGTTAGGACAATAATTCTGATCTCTCAGCTGAAAAGAGAAAACGATTACTCGTTAAATTACACACCTCCTTTAACCACAGATGTTTTCGAAAAAGTCGCCAGCCAGAATCTGAAACTGGAGGAAGCAGTAAAAGGTTCCTCATACAAGATATCCTCCGATGCTCTCAAAGGCTCTGCCTGGACTTTAATTGATCCCACAAAACAGCACGTGTTCGAAAAAATAACGAGGGGATCGAAAAAGCTTGGTCAGATATATAATGGGCAGATATGTATGGGAATTAAATCAGGAGCGACTGCAGCATTCAATATTGACTCATCGAAGAGAGAGGACATTATCTCAAAGAACCCAGAAGCCGATGAGATCATAAAGCCTTTTTTAAATGGTAAGGATATCCGGCGGTATCATATCCAGTGGGAAGGGAAGTATATGATATATACCTATCATGGCGTTGATATCGCCAAATATCCCGAAGTTATCGAGCATTTGAAGCCATATAAGGCGCAATTAAAGCAGAGGGCAACAAAACAAGAATGGTACGAACTCCAACAACCTCAATATAAATACATGTCGTACTTTGAGGGTACAAAGATAATTTTTCCGGATATCGCCAAAGGTGTTCGTTTCGCCCTTGATACAAGTGGGCACTACAGTTCTAATACAACTTACTTCATACCAACGCAGGATAAGTATATTTTAGGGTTGCTCAATTCCAAATTAGCATACTTGTGCTTTAGCATCCTCTGTGCTGGTCTGGAGGGAAAAAATGAGACCTATCTAAGATTTTTCGGTCAGTACCTTGAGGAGTTCCCCATCCGCACCATTGACTTCTCAAAACCCGCTGATGTCACCTGCCATGATCAGATGGTCGTCTTTGTCGAGAAGATGCTTGATCTGAATAAGCGCCTCGCGGTGGCGAAGGCTCCGCACGAGAAGGAAGTGCTCGCCGGGATGATCGACGCGACCGACCGGCAGATTGACAGGCTGGTGTATGAGTTGTATGGGTTGACGGAGGATGAAGTGGCCGTTGTGGAGGGGGTTGTGTAATGCAATCTTCGAGAAAGCAGAGTGAGAGTTGTAATGTGGTAAAAAAGCGAGGTCAATCCAAATTACGGCAAAAGCCGGAGTATATGTTTACTGTAGAAAGGGAACCCATACATGGTTTTTTATTGAGCAACGCAATAAAGGGGGAAAAGTGTAATGTTGCATTAAGGAATTTTTTAACTGACGATATAAATGAATTATTCTATACTTGCTTAAATGAAATATCAAGACTCTATTTGAATGATTGGATGCTAAGCACCGGTAACACAGAATCTAAGATACATAATTGCTTGATTGTTATTAGTCCAATTGATCTTGCGACTATCTACATAAACCTCCCAACTGTTGCAACAATAGTAAATAAACGGATTTCTAAGGATGGAATTAAGAAAGGTGAATTTATATCAAAAGAAGATATTGGCGATTTAAAACAAATTCATTTCCCAGGGATTTCAATACCGCCTGATTGTGGTGTAATTTATATTTTCTCTGTTGGATGGCGAAAAGGCTTGTTTTTCGATTTTTTGCCCCTTTATCCTCAGGGTCAAGAGCATAGAGGAGATTTATCAACAATGCTAGCTTCTTTTCACTCATCTTTATTATTTCCAGAAATTTTCCATATATATCCTGCTATTAAGAGTAAAATGTTCGAAAGAGGCTGGTTCCCGTTCATCCGCCTTTTTGGCTGGCGATTAACAGAGTTATCCGCGGTTCTAAAGAATGATTTCCCTATGGAAGAAATCGAAACAACAATTGTGGATTCATTCGATAATGATGCTATTCAAACTATGTTTGATTTCTGGCTCAGAAAAGAGCCTTTTGAGTCTTGCCAAGTTTTAATAGACAATGGCATAAAAAAATTCCTTCAAGGGGATTATATCAGTGCTATACATATTTTATACCCTCAAATAGAGGGACTCCTCCAGCACTTAATATTCAAAGGGCAAGAGGTTGGTAAAACAGACCAGCTTCGAGAGAAACTCACTTCAACAGCGAAAGAGAAGTGTACTGAAGCGAGCCTTTACTTGCCCGATGAATTTAATGACTATTTATTTACTGTTTTCTTCCCAAGAATTGATTTGACCAGTCCCGTTAAACTTACAAGGCATACCTTAGCACATGGAGTTGCAAATGAGAATGAATTCACCAAGGCACGTGCTTTTCAGGCAATATTAATCCTTGATCAGATTTTCTATTACATTTAATCGCGTCTTTTTGGGAATATGGCTGTGGAATTAAATAATTATGTTTAAGCTGAACATGGAATAATTATTTAGGAGCAATAGCAATAATGGTAATTGTGCATAGATATGGCTGAGTCACCAAAACTGGATGAGGTGCAATTCAGGGAAATAAATCTGATTCAGGATATAATCAAGCGTATGGCAAACAATTCCTTTCTAATTAAAGGATGGGCAGTTACGCTTGTAGTAATAACTATGTTGCTAAGAGGGACAAATTATCAAATCCTCGTTGCATTTATCCCCGTGATTGCTTTCTGGGTTCTCGACGCTTATTATTTGAGGCAGGAAAGGATGTATCGCAAACTCTATACATGGGTGATCACTAACCGGCTAAATACTAGCCAGTATATTTTTGATTTAAATGCACGTCGATTTGAAAGTGACGTGGACTCGATACAAGCAACGATGGTGTCAAAAACACTGTTATGCTTTTATGGAACAATCCTCTTAATATTAGTCACTTCAATAGTGGTAATTTATATATTGTCGCCCACATAGTCAAATTGGTTACAAATGTAATAGGAGGATTCCAATGGTTAGAAGAGTATTTTTCAGCTTTCATTTTACCAGAGATAATTGGCGGGTAAACCAAGTTCGTAACCACTGGCTTATGAAACCGAATACTGAATCAGCTGGCTACATCGACAAAGCAAAGTTTGAAAAACTAAAACTGGGGGGGGGTGTTGCCATTAAAAATTGGATCGATGAACAGCTCAAAGGTACATCAGTTACTGTAGTGCTCATTGGAGCGCAAACGGCCAAGCGAGAATGGGTGGATTATGAGATAAAACAAAGTTACGTTAAAAATAATGGAATGTTAGGCGTGTATATTCACAAATTAAAAAATTCAGATGGATTAATGGATACTATTGGTTCTAATCCATTTGATAAATTTCATATCACACAGAATGGACGAAAAGTATTATTATCAGAGTTATATTCAACCTATGACTGGATATCAGATGATGGTTACAATAATTTTGGAAGATGGGTCGAGAAAGCAGCCGCAAACGTTCGAAGATAAAAAGACTTATTTTTACGATTCGATTAGTCCATCAAACCAAAACAACTTCGTTTTGATCCCCGCCAAAACACTTTCACCATGTGGTCATTGGGTATTAATATAGATAAAATGTAATCCATATATTATTATGGATTTTAGACCCTCTGAGGAGACTCTTTTTATTCTGAAAGTTCTCTATAAACGGAGGAATATCAGTCCAAATCGGGGTTTCCATTCTGAAAAATTGAGGGGCTTATATAATAAGAAGTTTCCAAATCGAGACGATCTCTCTTTTAAAGATGCTATAAAATTCCTTAGAAATTCAGGTTACATTACTGTCGTCAAAAAGAAGGAAGATAAATATTATATATCTAATATTACTGAGGTTAATTTGATTTTGCGGAGTCATGGGTGCATTTCTGAGGATGGATTGTATTGACACTCTGTGAGTGTGCAAAATATTTTTATCACATGTGGTAATATAAGTTATCACACTACTGTAGTAGTAGTAGTAGTAGTAGTAGTAGTAGTAGTAGTAGTAGTAGTTCATGTAATTGATGCAGATGTAACAGTATGGCTGTAGTGATCCACTATTTCATCTGTGATCTCTACTCTGAAAAATATACATTGAATCGATTAATATAAAATGTGATGAAAATGCCCCGTCCCTTTGAAGGAGTCTTTGGAAATACTTGTGAATTACGACTTCTTGAATTCCTGTTGCCACTTGATGATATGGAATTCAATATCACAGAATTATCAGAAGAAGTTGGTGTTAGCAGGGTTACTGTTGGCAGGTTGGTAAAGAAGTTTGTTGCATGGGGAATCCTCAATGCCAGTACTGAGAGGATTACTCAGTACTCAATCAATCCATCCTCTCCGATAATCAAGGCGCTTGAGATCATGAATAATGCATTGATAGGTCAGATTCTCGGTGAAGAAAAGACGATAGAAATCCAGGTTCATCTTCGCAGGCATGCAATCGAATCTCACCCACAGGAAACAGAATCACTGTATGATTTTTCCAGGTCTAGTAATCCAGATATGGAAGACTTGACAAATGTTTGGTGCCAAGGTTCTGTCTCCAATGCTAGTGGTTATGATTCATGGTCTTCTGGTCGTCAGGAGATAGCTGCAAGTGAGTAGGGGATTCACATCCCCTGAATGGAGAATGATAAAAAAGGAATGCTTATGTCGAGGGATGATTTCTTCAAAAAAGAACTTGTCGCAGAATTGCGACGTGTCGAAGTCTCAATGAGAAAAGAGGCGAGTATTGAAAAGAAGATCTACTATTTATCAGCAGCTTATGGAATCACCAGCCGGACTCTCCGATATCAATTCAACGAGGATTATCTTCTGGCGGACTATGTCCTGACCACCTGTTATAATGGATTAATGGATCGGTTCAAACGGAATCGTTCGGGAGAGACTATTGTTGAACTTCAGTCTGTTCATTTTGAACGGATTCAGGATGGCTTGAAAATACTAGCTGATGCATTTGAAACTGGGGGTTCGATTCTTCTTCCTCTGGAGCAGATTTTAGCGACCATGTATGCGACAACCGGACCGGGGAATTATCTAAGAGAGAAAGGCCTTTTAAAATTATAAAAACTGATTTCTCTTATTTTTTTTCTTGCAATTATCTCCACTCTCTCAAATCCTCGACACATCATCCGATTCGATAATCTTCTTCACAAACTCATTTTCCACCGAATGCGTGATGATTAAGATATCTTCAGCCCGAGTGAGAGCAACGAAAAATCTTCTAATCTCAAGAGGATTGTTCTCTGACTTGTATGGGATGAAGTTATCTGGCCAGAGCAGGATAACTACGCGGTACTGGAGTCCTTTTGCAGAATCGACAGTCTGTATCTTGATCGCCTCCTCCATCACCCTCCCACGTGACGAAGAATTTTTATTGATCCAGATGACGGGAGCAAACTTGCTGAGATCATCGATCAGAACTCCAATCAGCTCCTTGTCCTTTTCTGATGCCTTTCGATAAAGTATCCCAATCTCCTCCGGCTTGAGGTCTCTGAGAGCATTACTGATTATGCTGTTCAGAGGGCTGCCATCTGGCATCTTGCCTGTCAGAAGGCATTTTACAAACTCACAAGCTTTCCGGCACTCGTCAAGATGATCCAAACATTTAATCAAAAATGGTTTGGGGCCATTTCGCACTGCCTGATAGGGATCAACGGGGAGAATTCCAACCGAATCCTCATCAAACTGGGTATCCTGAGAAGTGAAGTGGGAGGCGAGCTTAAGAATCTCACGGGTGTTCCGGTAGTTCCTATCAAGATTCAGAGTGCGGTGAATAGTCCGTCCCTGTGCTCTGATACCTAGTGACTTCCAGCTTACGGTTCCGACTGGCCGGATGCCCTGGTTGCCATCGCAGACTATCAGGAGATCGCCGTCAAAGGGATCTTTCAGTGCAAGAAGAATACAGGAGAACCAGGTCGCATGAAAGTCCTGGGCTTCATCGATAAGAACGGCATCGTAACGGTGGTAATCTCCCTCTCCTTTGGATAGATGCTCCAGAAGGCGGTTGCCAAGCTTTTCATCATCTTCTATCTTGCCGGTAGACGGATTGCGCCATTTTCTTCCTATACCATTCTGTTTTGCCCATCCATCAAAATGTGCGATATTTATTCGAGGATAATCTTTAAGGAGATGTTTCAGGTATGCACTGAGGGAAACATTGTAGCAGAGCAGGAGAATCTTCGCCTCAGCATCAATATCGTGAAGCCAGCGTGCCCGTGACACCAGAATGACCGTCTTTCCTGATCCGGCTACTCCACAGGCGATCCTGTGTCCATCACCGATCTTTCGGGCAGTATTTTCCTGCCTCCGATCCAGAACCTTCAGAGGCTCAACTTTTGGCTCGTGTACTCCCCGTGCATAGGAGAAGACGTACTCTTCTTCAGGCTTATATTCGATAGCAGCTTCTGCTTGGGTGGGTTGAACCGGGTTCTGTATAATATCATGCACCGGATTTGGTGCCAGCATTGGATCGGATGGTATGTAACTCAGGATAATCTCCGGATGGATGATAGCACGTAAGACATCGATCTGCTCATAAGAGAGTGGTTCAATTGGCCAGAATGGGTCAAAATATGTTCGTAATGTCTCTGCAATCTCCTTTGGAGAAGCATTTTCAAGAGCAACGAGGAGATCCCGCGTCATCGTGTTCTTAGGACGGAAGACGACTGAGAGATCATGCCCTTTATAGTTTCTGAGTTGATTTTCGGTAATATTGGGGAGGATTACAAAATGACCAAATGGAAATATGAACCGGTTTTTGAGTGGTCCATTTTTATGCAGGAGTGTAGCAAATCGTGAATTCTTCTCGCATGCCCTCACGAGCCGCCACTGGTAGTTCCGTGCCTGTGATAGAGGATGTAATTCGGTTTTTGGGCGGTCATTATACAGGGTGACGACTTCACTATCGTTAACTTTCAGGAGCTCATCGAGGTGCCACCCTTTCACTTCGATGACGATAACACCCAAGTCCGGAGCAATGACAATAAAATCTGGACGCCTGTTGTCGATATTGGGTTCATAATAGACGAGATAGTCATCAGGTAATTTCTTAAGGATGCTGAATGTTCGTTTTTCCCCTCGACTCGCTTTGTAAGGGAGCCGTTCGGGAATAAATTCAGCCATATTTTAGCTTTTAGTTTGTAATTATAAAGATATTTTGATTTGAAGCTATAATTTGGAGTTTTTTATTTAAAGAAGAATTGATCATTCTGAATGCGAGGAATTCTTCCCTATTGCTCGCTTTACCGCCCTTTGCATATCTCCAATCCCTAAGCAATTCGCAAAAGGAAATAAGAGCTCAATCTGGTATTCATCAAAACTCTCAGCGATTCTATTCCTATACTGCACTCCGCCCAGCCCGATTACTCGATCAAAACCTGCGAGATCCAGTTGGTGTATCTGCTCTTTGAGAATATCTGTTGAGACAGGATTTCTTGGCTTTACAACGGTTTGTTTATTATCCATCGGGAGGTATGGATTTACGCTTTTTACGCTTTTTCCTCACACTCGCTACATGCCTTGTCATGCAGAGATATGATCCCGCCGCATAGTGGACACCGGTACTTTGTATTGTGTACTTTCATCAGGTGTCCAATTCCCTGCGTTTTGGCGATTATGCTATTGTCTATGAGGCTTTCCCCATATCGTTTGTTATAGCTTTTTTCAAGATTTGTTATTAGCCTGCATGGAAAGCCAGTACAGTCAAAACAATGCCTTATCTCTTTCTCTGTGGCACAGTTTTTGATTTTACAATCACGACAATGCTTTGGCTTATCTCCTATATCTGCTATAACTACCATCTCTGTAAAACAACCGGGACAAGGGGATTTTGTTTTTTTCGGTTGACAGTGTTTATAGCAAACCATGCAGTTCATACCACACGGTGCAAACATGTGGGTGTCAATTTCCAAAGGCATTCTCATCAAACCTACCTCCTTCGGAAGTATAATGCTCTGAACAAGATGCCAGAAGTATGCGACCTTTCATTCAGCTTTTTCATTTGCATATGAATGAATAAACATTCTCACAAAGAGAGGGTAACAGCAGAATAAGTCCACGAGTTTAATTTCTCTGTGGTAGGGTTTTGGGAGAGGTGTTTATGCTGAAGTGGGTTGGTGGTGGGATGGGGGCAGGGAATATGCTGGGTTAATGTGGCATTGTAGAGGTACACTAATAAAATTATGAGACAAATCATTTTTTTATTCGCTATAGTGTCAATAATCATGGTCTCCGGGTGTACTACGGCAGGGTCCCCGGCAGCACCGATTGGAAAAGGGTCCGTGAACCTCTGCATCGCTAATCCGGCGCTTGCTGACTCATCCCAAATACCAGAAGTTATTCTCTGGACATCCCCGGGCGACAGCGGTGAGAAGGCGGACCATACAATAGTAGCAACATTCCCCGCCTGCGAAAAACTTTCTGCAACCATCTGGGAGAAGAAAGTGATGCAGGATACCTGGAGCCGTATTACCCTCAGAACAACGGATGGACAGTCCTATACCGGGTGGATAATCGCAGACCATCTGACTGCGGAAACCAACGAGATGGGAACGGAATGGAGTGAACATTATTCATCGGTTCTCGGCCGCTGGGAACAGACCAACCGGGGGAACGGTGCGAAGATCTGGTATGAATTCAAAGAGGACGGGACGTATACGTTCAATTACGATATGATGGGCAACAGGGATAACGTCCAGAACCGGGGTTCGTGGGAGTACCGGGGAAACCGGACATATGACCTTGTATCGAGTACCGCTTCTGATCACAGGTTGGAATCCATCACCCTGGATCCACAGGAAAAGACATTCAAATCCGGATTCCAGTACTCGTCCGACCCGGCAGCGGAACACGAACTTGTGTATGCCCGAGTATGATACCGGGACTGGTTCCCAATTACCTTAATTTGAGGGTGGCTGATCCAGCGGAACCATCGATACGGTCACCCTCTTCTCTCTCCTGCCCCCACAGAGGGCATGAAACCTGGGAGGCCGGATACTCCCCCCCCCCGGTTCGTGCAGAAGATGCACCTATATTAGCAATCATAACGAAACCATCCTTGATGGAACTTCCCTACCTGAACAAATTCATAAGACCCAATAAGGAAGATCTCCCGGAGATCTCTCCTGAGGAATTTTTTCAGAATCTCAGATCATCCCGGGCTGAAGCGGAAGAGATCTGCAGCAACGCAGAAGACGATCTGAAACGCCTCGATGAGACGAAATGGAGCCTTAAATATACCTCGCTCATCCTCGGGGCGGCGCTCGTAATCAACCTGGGGCTCATGTTTGCATTCACCTGGAAGTTCTACCTGTACTGGATTATGGCGTCCTTCACGTTCCTGATGGTGAACCCCTTCCTCACCATGCTTCCGACCGATATGGCGGATTTAAAGATGTATATAGGGTACATCAGGGAACTCAAAGTCAGGGAACTCACAGTGCGTGAGAGAAAGAGCCGGGACGGGATCGCAGGCGAAGAGACCTCGGGAAAAGAGGCTTCGGGAAAAGAGACCTCCGGAAAAAGCAGCATCGGTATTGCCGACACAACCGAGACGATCAAAGGGCTTACCCGGCAGAGGAACTACCTCCTCGAACTCGGCTGGAACCTCTTCTTCATCAACTGCCAGCCGCTAGCACCGGGCTTTCTCATGCTCTTTGCCCTCTCCGCTGCTTTTGCACTCGCAGGCTGGGCAGTCTTCGGCCAGTTCGAGGCGTTCTCCTCCATCATCATCACCGTCCAGTCCATTGCATTAATCGTGTTCTATATCGCGATTGTGCATGTGAAGCCGTATTCCAGTGGCTTTTTCTCGGAAGTGCTCGGCATCCATTCCACCTTCAAAGAGCATTATGAAGAAGCCTGGAGCAAGGGACTGAAATTCGCACTCACCGCCGCTGTCCTGATCACCGTCACGGGTATACTTCTCATAGCAGCGCTCGTCCTCCCCGGGATCACCTACGGCAGTTTCACATCTGCCGAAGCCGATGTCCACATCAACATAGGGATCTTTGCCCTGATCTTCCTTTCGCAGATGATTGCGGTTCGGCATTTTCAGGGGAGATACAGCAGGACGCTCGCGGAAACCCTCTTGAAATCGAAGATCGTGGCTATCCGGGAGGAGATCCTCCCGGCCATCTCAACCCTCGAGACGGCACCCGCAGATGAGGGCGTAACCCCGCAGATGAAGGGCAGTTTAGAGAAGATCGGGATCGATCTCATCCGGCACCGGATGCTGAAGATCGACTACAGGTCGTTATTCGGGTACTTCCCGGTTTGCCTGATTAACCCGGACATCGGTGCCGTGATGAGCATCTCCGGCAAGAAGGACAGCAGCACCGGGATACAGGCAGACAGAGCGGCGGAGTGACCGCCTGATCCCAAAGCTTTCACCCATTTTTATCATTCCCGCCGATCCCGATGGAAATCGCGGAGATGGAATAGCATCTTCAGCGATTCCTCTCCCGGTGAGATCATACTGAGAAGAGGTTTCCGAGGTCCACCTTCTGCCAGTCCCGGTCCACGACCTTCATCCAGAGCATTCGGGTCTCCGGGACATAGACCACCTGATGTTCCGATGAGTACAGCATACCCCCGAGCATGCTGTGCCGGAAGGTCGCGCCGCACTCCTCAACCTGCACGTCGCGGATCGCGACCATCCGTTCCCCGTCGATAGAACCCCGGTTCTCCTCGGCAAGGCGGAGCAGGTTGGCATACCGCGAGGTCGAGTGTTCTGCAGGTGGAGCCGCAAGCCGCCATGACGGGTCTACAAAGTGGTTTGCGGCTGCAATCACGCCAGCCCCCTCGCGCTGCTTGATATCGTACACCGTCTCCTCATAGGAGTAGGCACGATCCGGCCCGGCCGCATTTACGATCCATGCGGTGTTTGCACGGGTGCTCATGATCCCGGCGTCAAGTTCATCCATATCAGAGTAATCGAGCATCATCCGGAAGAACTCCCCGATCAGGTCAGGTCTGCCGGCGATCTCGATTTCGCCTCCTGAATCCGCAGCGTTATCATCGGCGATAAAGAGTCCGGCGCTGTTCATCAGGGTTTCGGGACGTGCCCCTGCCGGGCCGAAGGTCGCGACACCATTGCTCCCGTCAGTCGGGTTGTAGATTGTGAGTGTGTAGTAGGGGTAGAATACCGAGAAGACATCGGGAAGATCGTAGTTCCGGGAGAGTACGACCGAACCGTCCGGGGTGTAGTCGCCCCATACTGCCATGAACGAGCATCCTGCCTTCGCACCAAAGGTCGTGAGATAGACGATCGGTCCCTGATAGAGAATATTGACCTCCTCAACGGAAAGATCTGACATATCCGCGATGCCTGCCCGTATCTCTTTCATGCGTTTTGCCTGGAATGCCGTTGCTGTTTGAGCATATTCACTCACTTCTGCCTCGGTGTATCCCGATGCCGTGAAGTGGGAGCGGAGCATGGCATACTCTTCCCTGAGTTCATCCTTCATCAGGGCCCCGAACTGCTGTCCCATCTCCCGGTAGGTGCCGGAGAGGACGACGACGTGATACGATCCCGCCTCGTAGCGTATGCCATTGCCGAATACGGCAACCTGTTTCAGCCCGGCATCGCTGCCGGTACCATCCGCATTCTCCGGGGTGAGCATGATTGCCATCGCCGGAGCAACGAGCGCAAGAACAATAAAAATGTAAAGGATTCTCATGAGATACTCTCCACTCCTATGAAAATAAACATATAATGCTGTTGTAATGCTCCATAAACAATGAAGCTTGTGGTGAAGAACCCGGATCCCGAATTGAAAGAACGGATATTCCCCAATCTCCCTCAAAAAAGTTAGAAAAGCCGGATCACATTATGGTTATCCGGCAGCATCGCCTCACGGGGGATGGGCGAGTCATACCTGGCGATGAAATCAGGATATTCTTCCCAGAACCGGGGGCCGGAGAAATCCTCCTGCGAGGTTTTCGTATCGATGAGTGCCTGGTCCGCCTTCCCTATCGCCTCAAACGACCGGTACACGTGGGGGTATCCTTCCGCACCGAGGAAGGACGGGGTGCCGGTCACGATCTGGAAGTGGAGGTGCGGCACATCTGAGTTCCCGCTGTTCCCGACAAGGCCGATCACCTGCCCCTCTTTCACCATATCGCCCTTCTGCACCGTAAGTGATCCGGGGATCAGGTGGCCGTAGCAGGCATACTTATCATTCCCGAGATCGAGGATGACATAGTTGCCGGCTGCGGTCGTGATGTCGGCAGGAGGGGTGGAGTAGATGGTCGGGATGTCCGGCAGCCCGTCAAGCGTGTCTGCAACTGTTGCGTCTGCGACTGCATAGAGCTCCTTTCCGTATCCATACCAGCTGTGAATGTCTGTTATGTTCTCAGAGGCAAGGCGGCCCGTCTCCGGATCGATCCCGATCAGATCCTGTGCGTACCGCTGCGGAACCCGTGTTGCTCCGTTTGTTGTAATCTGTGCAAGGAAGTGGTGGGTATATGGATACGTGGTCTCGATGATCAGCCATCCGGGACCGCGGACCGGGGAGGCGATCACAATCGGCTCACGATCCTTCCTTACTGCCACCTCCCCGCCTTCAAGGATGGCCGGGGGGAGCCCGTCTGCATTCCGGTTCAGGGTGACCCGGTGGATGAGCCGGTCCGGGACAGATTCCGGGTTCATGACGAGCCAGACCGAGACCCGCGACATCGGCATCTTGCTGGTGAATGTATTAATCTCCTCCTGGGTTGGCGGTGGAGAGGATGCCGGATGCCAGAGCTGGTCGAGGTCATCCCCTTGCAGGGTTATCAGGACAGCACCGGTCCTGGGATCGATCACCTCGACCTTTTCAGGTGTGAACGTCTCATTGCCGGATGGGTGGAATTCGAGTTCATAGGCAAGGTTCATCCCCCCGCTGCTCATGACCGGGATGGGTTCAACAGGAACGGTCATGGTAATCTCCGGGGCAGCGGGTGCTGGCGCTTCACCGGATCCGGTACAGCCCGAAGCCAGGAGGGTGCAGACAATAATCGCGAGTGTGAGAAGGAATGGAATATATTTCATGGTGGGATCATCTCCGGATGCGATAATCACACCTCACAGTATTTGGCACTTGTGGCATCTCTCTGAGAAGTAGCTGACAGGGACCTGATTTTCCCTGTAGAGAACCACCTGCTCTGTTCCGGAGTGTTCAACACTTTCTATCCGGCTCTTTCTCCGTAGGTAAAAGATTTTGTATATTGAGTTTATGGGAGGACGATAGGGAAATCCGGGGTGAAGGTATCAAACATGCCCATCAGACGGATAAACGAATCCACATCTCCTGAGACCGTGGCAAAACGCATCAGATTCTCTTTCGAAGGCCTGCCCTGGAGCAGATACCTTTTCATTGCAGTTTTTTCGCCTGAAATAGTCACACCAGCATTTTCATCAAACGTCTCCATCCATGCATGGAGGACACAGTTCTTCAGATGAACAACCGCAGTAGTATTGCCCTCCGGAGATTCCATGATGATATTAACCCGAACGTTTTCCCCATCGGCTCTCTCCGGATTCAGCCGTATTGCAAGATATTCAAAGATCTGATCAGGAGACAGTGCCGACAGCAATCCCAATGCCGGGGCCGCTCCCTGGGTGCTGGTATCTTCTGCCTCCGATTCACCGGTACTCCTGAGCTCCCGGGCTGCCGTCAGATAGGCATTTCTGTACGGGCCGGAGACCGACTGGTATCCAAGTTGCTCAAGTGCATCGGCCTGGATAGTTCTTGCCTCCCTGTTTGTCGGGTCTGAGTAGACAATGTAGCCGGCAATCGTTGCCACCTCCTGATACATTCCCTTCTGATAATCCTCTCTGAGCCTGGGTATTACTGCATCTGCCCCACCCATATACTCAACCAGCACCGAGGAGAACAAAACAGGATCGGGATTGTTCAGATGTGTTGGGCTTCCATCGTAGAATCCCAGGTATTTCTGATATACGGCCTTTGCTGCGAACTGGACCGTCCCATAAAACTCGTGTGTGTATCCATACTTCCTCAGGGAATCAGGCAGAGTTATCATATGAGCGATTTCATCCATCGTATATCCCTGATTGATTAGGTGCAGTGTCTGATCGTGGATATACCTGTACATGTCGCGCTGTATCTCAAGCGTTTCAACAACAGCCTCGTTACCGAAACGCGGCCAGTTGTGCGAGGTAAACATCACCCCGGCCTCCCCTCCATAGAGCTGGCGGGCTTCATCGAGGTACCGTGACCAGGAAAGCGGGTCCCGTACCTGGGCACCACGGATAGTCAGAATATTATGGAGTGTTCCAACGCAGTTTTCTGCCATACAGAGCGCTTTCTCCTGCGGGAACCAGATATTCATCTCCACCGGGGCTTCGGTTTCGGGCGTCAGCTGGAACACCATCTCCACACCGTCGACCGTCACAGTCTGTCCTGTATGGGTAATATCATGCGTCGGAGGGATAAAAGTCATACTTCCGTGGGCCATCATCGTCCCGATTCCCGAATCCACATAGCCTTTTTCGTCAACCGGAAGCGTCAAACCGAACATGTATATCGAACGGCGCTTCATTGCAGTTCCGGCGTACACATTTTCGCTGACAAGGTGCTCCATGAACCCCTCAGGGGCGATGACGATGACCTCACGTGAGTCGACCTTCTCCTGAGTGGTGACCCCTCCAACACCGAGACAGTGATCCGCGTGGGGATGCGTGTAGATTACTGCCTTTACCGGATATTCGCCGAGCGTTTCGGTGACGAGATCCAGAGCCGCCCCTGCGCTCTCGGTACAGCCCAGCGGATCGATAATGATCCAGCCGGTCTCTCCTTTGATAAGGCTCATCACGGAGATATCGTATCCGCGTACCTGGTAGATGGAATCAGTAACCTGAAAGAGCCCGTGAATGCTGTTCAGCCTCGCCTGTTCGTACAGGGCAGCATTAACTGTCACGGGTGCGGTGTTGTTTTGGAGATAAAAGAGCCCGGTTACGTCCAGAACCGGTTTGCCAGCCGCGTTGAGAATGATCCGCGAGTCCGGTGCTGCGAGAAGTCCGCGGTTTGCATACTCAATATCATCGTTTAGATTCTGCCAGGTTTTAGTAAGATCTTCAGCTGTATTGATGGCACGGGTGTATGAGGTTGCGTCATTTCTGGGATCTTCTGCTACAACCGGGGAAGCTATGAGAAGAAGAGCACAAAGGCAAAGCAGCAGGCGTGTGTTCAGGTTTTTCATAGATTAAATGAATAAATCATCATAGATAAGGAGGCTGTTTCCCCAGCCTCAAATGATCATTCCTGGGAACAATATTCACCACTTATCATCTTTATCTTCAGCCTGACATTCAACTCTACCTCAATTTGTTCTCCTAGTTTATTCCTCAATCATTGCTGAAGAAAAGGAGGAGGAGGAGCAAGCTATCGATATGCTCATAAAGAAGCGCAAGGCGACTCTTGATCTTCTGGCAAAATAGCTACAGGCAATAAAATAATGTGAGAGACCAGATTCGACCTGCCAACCCTGTTCCTACAGCAGCAGATCAAACAACCGCATTCGCCCGCCTCTCACCTTGCCGTGCCTCCTCAATCACCTCGCCATCAGGGCGAAGACACCCCAGCCAACATATTCTCTCGTATAGGCGGCGTAGCGTTTTGGCTCCGAGGTCAGCATGGCCCTGACTTCCGGTGCGAAGCCGTCGTCTGGATTCTCTTCGAGCCATCGGCGCATGGTGAGCCATTTGGCCGCTTCGTACCTGTCCCAGCCATCCTGGTTTGCCAGAACCATTTCCACAACATCGTAGTTGAGATCATTGAAAGACGCGAGAAGGTCAGGGAGCATGAGGAAATCCGAGATGGAATTGGCATCGCATTCCCTGGCAACGTCCTCTGTTGGCGGCAGCTGCCTCCAGTAGGGCTCGCCGATGAGGATGATCCCTTTGGGGCGGAGGCTCTTTGCCAGAAGCCCGATGGTTCCGGCGAATCCCCCGCCAATCCAGGTGGCGCCGATACAGGCTGCCAGATCGACCTTTTCGTCGGCGATGTAGCCGGCAGCGTCGCCGTGAATGAAGCGAACCCGATCGGCGACACCGAGCTCTTCAGCACGGAGTTTCGCCTGTTCGGTGAACAGCGGGCTCATATCGATGCCGACACCGGTGATTCCAAAATCGCGAGCCCAGGTGCAGAGCATCTCGCCCGAACCACTGCCGAGATCGAGCAGACGGGCCCCCGGCTCCAGGCGCAACGCTCTGCCGAGAGTGGCGTATTTCTCTGGTGTGAACGGGTTATGAATCCGGTGAGCGCTCTCGGAAATAGTAAAGATACGTGGTATGTCCAATATAAAAAACTCCTTTTACTAATTTATGTGATAACTTGATTATATCCTTCGTGGCTGTCATTGATATGGGTTTAAGACGATTATCTGGGTGAGGGTGAGGTGAACACGCCAGATATCAGACACCCCAAAAACAGAAGATGTCCGATAATGTCCGATAAATGTCCGTTATCTTGCAAGATATACTCTCGACCCATCAGGCTTTCCCGGGACGTGGCCTGGTTAAAACGTATTTTCTGCCCTTTTTCGCACCGAATGCTTCCAGCAAGCCACGATGGACGAGATCGAGAAGATCACGGTACCGGGTCTTCTCCGATACCTCCGGCACAATCGATGCATAGTCCATAGCAGTTATACCGCCGTTTTCTCTGGCAAACGACATGGCCTTCACCTGCCGCTCATTCAGACCGGCCCCTCGCAGAGAGTCTTCGGTAAACCGCAGATCCTTTCTCATGCGCACGATGAACCCAAACGAGTCACTGAGAAACTCAGGCTCCGGGAGCCCGGCCTCTGCAAGCGCATCCACAATTCGCCCTATGCCAGAGCCATACCGTTCGACAAACCCTGCAAGATAGAATATCTTTGCTATGAGCGGGTTTCGCAGGAACGAGTAATGCTCGGTCTTGAGCATCTCGATCGTGATCCCTTGCGGCAGCGATCCGGGATTGTGGAACCGTATGGCGTCGTCGTAGACACGGATCTGCGTCTGGATATCGGTATTAAAATAGTCCCGGTGGATAAGCGCGTTGAGGAGCGCTTCACGAACTGCCAAGAGCGGGTAGTCCCAGATCTCCTTGCGCTGGAAGGACTCCTCCATTGCATCCGCCGAGATCTCGAATCGGATATCAATGAAACTCTTCACCCGCTCTTCCGCTCGTGTGAACTGCTGGATGAGATTCCCGGAGAACTCCCCATCCCCGATGACGATATCCCTCCCCTTGAACCGACCGACGCGGGTGGTGGTGTTGATGAAGAACCGTTGTGGGTCTCTGCCGAAGAGCATAATAGCTGCATTGGTCAACTTGCCGTTGACAGTAAGCTCCAGGCGGCGTAGAATCGATTCCACAGGCTCTTCTTCATCCGCAGCATCGAGTCGGTTCGACCGCTTTGCCAGACGAACGAAGGTTCTGACGGTCTCGGGATCGATATCGTCGAAGGAGTAGTCGCCGGTGAGTGTATCCCAGGTAATCCCGGATTTACGGATCAGAAAATGAACGAGTTCTTGTCCGGCAAGATCGAAGGTGTTGCTTCCGCTACGCTGATAATACCGGCCGTCACATGAGATCGGGACTGGGGAGGGGGAGACCGTGATGCTGATGATCTCGTTTCCTGAAAAGGTTTCAGCAACAACGGAGGGAGTTATACCAAGTTTGTTTCGGATTTTGTTGGGCAACTCCCGCAAGAGACGTTTTACTTGATGGACGCCGACAGGTCTCCCGGCATCATCGATACCGATCTTGAGCACCCCGCCGTTTGTATTTGCAAATGCACAGAGGGTCTTGAGATACTCGTCCTTCCAGGACTCCTTGAATTCAATGTTCTGGCTCTCGATCATGGTGAATGTGGCTGACTACTACATCGATGGGCATTCTCTTATAGGCTTCTCGCCGACCGGGGCGAGGAGCTAGGAGGTTTCCGGTTGCTGATACTGTCTGCTCTCTTCATATTTGAGCCTGGACGCTCGATAAAACAGATCCAGAGATATGTCCCGCACCGGGCATGCCACAACATTCACAAAATGGTTTTTGGTTATTCAAGGCAACCAATTTCCATAGTAGTGGTGTTGCCACAGATAAATGCGAGAGGCCGGATTCGAACCGGCGGACCCCTGCGGGATCGGATCTTAAGTCCGACGCCGTTGGCCGGGCTTGGCTACCCTCGCGCCGTAATAGAATGTGCCGTCCATCCAGAAAAAGTATTGGAAGATTATCGGGGTGATCGCCCCGGCTGGGTGATGTTCAATGGCTCTGATGCCGGGGCCTGCATCTGGTGTACCCACACTCTCCCCTGCACCCTCCACTGATCCCCGATGCCTTGCCTTGGTGCCATCGGGCAATTGAACCATGGTGCTATTGAACCCCTGTGCTATTGTACCCCGGTGCCACTGTATCCTGATGCAAACCATCTTATGTAGATGTATGTATACATAGGTATATGCCCCCCTCCGTCTCCTCTCAATCCCCCGCTCCTGCTGCATCCTCCACAACCACCATCCGTATCTCCCGAGAGACAAAGGAGATCCTGGATTCGCTGAAGCATCATCCAAAAGAGAGCTATGACACTCTCATCTCCCGGCTGGCATCCATGGCATATGATGACGAGCCGCTTTCGGACGAGGATATCGAGGATATACGGGCGAGCCTTGCCGATATCGAGGCTGGCAGGGTGAAGACGCTTGCGGCTGTCCGGAAGGAGCTTGGGATCTGAGCCTGTGATTGGAATCTTCGGATCTGAATTCCTATTCCGTATCACCATCCGGAACGAGAATCCCCTATCATATACTGAGGAAGCCGGATGAAATACCAGATCCTGATCCCGGCCCGCGTGGAGCGGCAGATCTCATGGATTCCAAAACAGCAGATCTCCGCCGTCCTTGACGATCTGGAAGGTTTTGCCTATGACCTTGATTATCACCGGTATGATGTCCGGAAGATCGTGGATTCCTCAGCCGATCTTCCGCGTTACCGGATGCGATCCGGCAACTACCGTGTCATCTTCTTTCTTCTGCATAACCGGCTGGTGATCGAAGTGATATCCATCCGGAAGAAGAAGGATGGAATGAAGTACTGAAAGGAGGAGATCCCAAAGGGAAAAGAAGAAAGCCTATCTCCCCATCATCTCTTTCTGCGGATTATCTCTTATCTATCCTCTCCGCCCCGATCCCAGATCTGAAGACCTTCACGACACGGAACTTCCTGCCGGTCGTCCGCTCGTACCATTCGCGGTGCTGATCCGCCTCTTTCAGGGTCCGGAGCGGGTGGCGGACCCGCTGTCCGGTCTCCTCATCAACAAGCACGATCCTGCTCATTGCCTCTTGCCTGAACTATTGTGTATTTACTCGTTTTTCTTCTCGCCAGATCCGTGTGAAAGGCAGGACTGCACATCCTTTCCGAGGATGCCGACCGCATCTGCCCGGCACCGCTGGCAGTGCTTCATCTGCTTCACATACGGTTCGCAACGGTCATGCATCTCCCTCTTCATTGCCGGTGTCGGTGGGGTGACTCCCTCGAACTTGTACTGCGGGATGAGGGGAATGATATTGAAGTTATAGACGCCCATTGCGCCGACCTTCTTTGCAATCTCGGGGATATGCTCGTCATTCACGCCGGGGATGTAGACCGTGTTGATCTTCACGATCATCTTCCGCTCGACAGCCATCTGAATCCCTTTCAGCTGCTGTTCGAGGAGGATCTTTGCGCCCTCCACCCCTTCGTACTTCTTCCCCTTGTAGGTGACATGCGAGTAGATCTTCGCCCCGATCTCAGGGTCTATTGCATTTAAGGTCACCGTCAGGTTGTAGACATCGTACTTCACCAGCTCATCGACATTCTCGGGGAGCATCAGGCCGTTTGTGCTCAGGCAGAGGATGAGATGGGGAAACTCCTCATGCACAAGCCTGATCGTCTCCAGCGTCTCCGGGTTTGCAAGCGGCTCACCGGGGCCTGCGATCCCGATCACCTTCACGTACGGGAACTTCTCCATCACTTCCCTGACGCGGGCAACCCCGTCCCCGGGGCTGAGCACCTCGCTCGTCACGCCGGGACGCGACTCATTCACGCAGTCAAAATCCCTGACACAGTAATTGCACTGGATATTGCATTTCGGCGCAACCGCAAGATGGGCCCTGCCGAATGCATGGCATGCCTTCTCTGAAAAGCAGGGATGCTCCTTAATCCGCCGGAGCGTCTCGGGATCGTAGGGGATCTCCTTCCCCTGCACGTTCGCTGTCGGGTAACCCTCATCCGTCATATGATCTACTAATGGACGAATAGGCAATAAATACTGTCCTTTCTGCATCCCGGACTGTACCAGATCCGGCATGATATCATTTTTTATTCCCATGCGATCATCCATCTATCATGAAACGTATCGCCATCCTCCTTCTCCTCTGTCTCCTGCTGCCGTTCTTCTCCGGCTGCACATCAGAAGCAGAGGCACCCCCGGAGATCCCCACACCAACCCCGACTCCGGTGCCGGTAGCCCCGGTTGAATCGCCCATCATCGTACTTCCCCCTGAACTGGCAGGAACACCAGTCACGCTCTCGGCATCTCCCCTGACACAGGACAATGCCCTCTATCTCAGCTTTGAGATGAATGCACGGGGACGGCAGGCTCAAATCCCAACCGCGGGCTACCCTCTGATGCTCACCTTCTTCGCATACAATACCGACCAGTTTGAATCAGGATATGCGCCAAAAACCGCATCCGAGGTCAGGTACTCCGGTATGCCGTATAAAACCCGTTCTGTACATCTCTATTCACAGAATATCCTCACACACACCGAACAGGTGCCGGAGCGGGGCTCCCCTGCCGGGCTCTTCTATCCAGGCAAGCCATATACCTATGGCGTTATCATCGATATCAGGCCGGTGTAAACAACATGAACAGGATCATCTATCTTCTGATCGGGCTTGCACTCCTCGCCCTTCCGGCATCAGCCGCGGTATCGTTTTCGACCCCGTCATCAGTTGATCTCACCCTTGGAGACCCAATCACCCTCACCGGCACAGCAGAACATACCTCTGTTCTCTACCTCTTCATGACCGGCCCCGGAATGAATCCAAATGGCGTCTCGCTCAATGACAGGCAGGCGCTTGCTGAGACCGGGAACATGGTGAAGGCCTATGTGACGCCGGAAGGCAGGTGGGAATATACCTGGTTTACGCAGGGGATCAGCGGAAAATCCGGGCTCTCTGCCGGAACCTATACGGTCTATGCCTCGGACACCCCGCAGCATGCCGGTGCGTTGGCGAAATGTGCCGGGTGCGCCTATGATACGATCACTGTGACACTCTCGATCCCGGCGGTACAACCAACGGCATCGACGAAGATGGGATCAATCGACATCAGGGCCCATCCCGGTCTGACTATCCTGCTGGATGGGATCCCGATGGGTGCGACGCCTTCGGTACTCACCAGCGTTGCGACCGGCGTCCGGGTGCTCGAACTTAAATCCGGCTCATACTATTCGTGGTCCGAGCGGGTGGCGGTCTCGGAAGGTGCAACCGCAATCATCAATGCAAACCCCCGCTCTCTCCCAAAGACCGGATCCATCTCTGTCACCTCCTCCCCCTCCGGGTACCCGATCATCATCAACGGGGCAAATACCGGAACCAATACCCCCGGCACTGTGACAGGGCTCACCGCGGGCCTCCAGATCGTTGAGCTGAGGCCGCCTGCATATAATAACTGGAAGCGGTCCGTCACCGTCTATCCCGGCAAGACCGAGATGCTCGTTGCCGATCTCGTCTCCCCGGGAGCACCGGCAACTCCTGTTCCAACACCTCTCCCGGCGGAAACCGGCTCACTCCGGGTCACCTCCATCCCTGCCGGGGCGAATGTGAACGTCGGTGACAGGTACTATGGCATCACCCCGGTCACCATTCCCGATCTCGCAGCAGGCCCCCAACAGCTCACCATCTCACTTGCGGGATACGGCACATGGAGCGGTGCGGTATCAATTGCCAGTGGCGAAACACTGGATCTTGCACCGACACTCAGCCCCCTGCCACAGCCAACTCCCACACCCTTCCCGGTCTTTGCCGTCTTTGCGGCCCTGCTGGTTGCCCTGCTCGCAGTCCGGAGATGGTAAATCTCCAAAATTTTTAACCATTCCCCTTTATATGGCCGATCCCGCCCCGGAATTCTGTCCGGATCCCCTATACTTCAGGAGTGTTCCGCCCCTTTCTCCACAATTCATCCTCCCCTCACTGATCTATCGATCACAACACCCTTCTTCTTGAAGAGCAACCTCTATTGATAGAGTGGATAACGATGGATCTCTTTGGAAATATTCTTGGGAAAAGTGAGTCTGCCGCTCCATACATCCAGAAGGCCGAGGCGCTCTTTGAGAAGGGGAAGGTCGAGGATGCAGTGCGGCAATGCAGGCGGGCGGTTGATATCGAACCGGGGAATGCCCAGGCCTGGTACCTGATCGGATCCGGGGAGCGGTATCTCGGGAATACCACCCAGGCACTGGAAGCGTTCTCAAAGGCAACAGAACTCTCTCCCAATGACCCTGCCGTCTGGATTGCAATGGCAGGTGTCTATGCCCGGTGTGGAAAGTTTACAGAGGCTGTCGCAAGCCTTGACCGCCTCCCCGCATCTGATCTGAAACGCGGGGATATCCTTCTCTGGAAAGCCGAGTGGCTTGAAGCGCTTGGCCGGTATGAGGAGGGGGAGCAGGTACTCAATGAGATCCTTGCCCAAACCCCGGAAGATGGAAAGATCATTGCATGGCGAATCAACCTCCTGATGCGTCTTGGCAGGTTCACAGAATCCCTTGCCGCCATCGGATCAGCACTCTCTGTCGGGTACAAACCGGCAGTGATGCATGCCACAAAAGGCCGGGCCCTGGAAGGAACCGGGGATATGAAAGGGGCACTTGCCGCATATCGGGAAGCCCTTGCACTCAATGCCGAAGATCCCGGCACCTGGTATGCTCGGGCACGGATCGAGGAATCAAACGGTGACTACGCCGCCGCCGCCGCATCCTATGCCGAGGTGATGCGGGGGGTGACAGACGACAGTGCCGCTGGTGTTGCACGATCCCACTGCCTCTTTATGGCAGGCCAGTACGAGGAGGCATACAATGGCTTTGAGAAGGTCGTCACAAAAAACCCGGACTTCTACCCGGGATGGTACCTCCTCGGTGTCACGGCAGAGCGGCTTGGGCGGGTGAAACGGGCAGCAGAATGTTTTGACCACCTCCTCAAGCACGACTCCACCAATGCAAACGGCTGGTACCGCCGGGGACTTGCGATGATGAGCCTTGGCCGGTACAAGGAGGCGCTTGAGAGCTTCCGGAGGATGCAGCATCCCGATGGCACAAAGAAGGTCGCCTGGGTGACAAGCGACGGTGAGATGAGCCTCTTTGGGCGTTCATTCGATCAGGGCGGCACAGCACAGGATCCGATCGAGATCGATGCGAAGAATCTCGTCCTGATCGGTCTCCAGGCACGCTGCCTCGCAGGTGTCGGGCAATATGAAGACGCACTGAAGATGATCAACCGTCTCCCGCCTGAAGAGAAGAAGACGGTACAGATAGAGCTTATATCTGCCGAATCAGAGGCTGCACTTGGGAATTATGCAGCAGCGATGCAGCACCTCGAAGCGGTCAGGGGCGATCCGCAGGCATTCTCCCAATCCCGGCGCCTCTATGCAGAGATCCTGATGAAGAACCAGAGATACCGGGAAGCAGCTGAGATCTTCGGCCAGATCCTCTCAGATGATCCCGAAGATATCAGGGCACTCCGGCGCAGGGCCGAGGCGCAGATTGCGCTTGGCTCATATACCGCAGCCGGAGAGGATCTCAAGGCGCTCATCGACCTCTCCCCAACAGACTGGCAGGCGATTGTGCTCCGCTCCGAACTCCTCTCTCTCACCGGCGATGCACGGGGAGCTCTCTCCCTCCTTGACGATCTCCCCGATAAACTCCGCAAGACTCCGTCTGTCAGGATGATCCGGGCCTCTGCGCTTGAAGCAGCCGGAAGAATGGAAGAGGCAACAGAGGAGCTGAAGCAGGTTCTGGTCGCCGATCCGGAACATGCCGGTGCCGTTCTCCAGACCGCAACCCTTGCGTACAGAATGGGCGATCTCGGCTATGCCGGAGAACTCATATCCCGCCTGAAAGATATCCCGGGGGAGACCGGAGGACTTGCCCTTATGCATGCGGAGATCCTCTCGGCAGTTGGGCAGTATGACGAAGCAATCGATGCCTTCACCGAATCCCTCTCATTCAACCCGGATAATCCCTCTGCATTGATCGGACGGGCAGATGCATTCAGGCGTGCAGGACAACCTGATCCCGCCCTCTCTGACTTAAACGCCGCCCTCTCCGTCGATCCAAAATCCCTCCATCTTCATGCCCTCTCAGGCAGCATCCTGATGCTCCGTTCGCGGTATGCAGAAGCAGCAGATGCCTTCAGGAGATCCGAATCCGATCTCTCCCTCTCGTTAGCAGCCGAGTCGCTCATCCGCTCAGGAAGATATTCAGACGCACTCTCTCACTTCGAGAGCTACCTCTCTTCCCATCCCGACGATCCAACCGCCCTTTATCTCGCCGGAATGGCAGCAGAGCATATCGGGAAATACCATGCTGCCATCGCACATTACCAAAAGGTCAGGGATACCATCCCTGATGCAGAGTACCGGCTCGGCTCTCTCCTGAATGCAACCGGTGACTATGGCGAGGCAGAAGCAGTCCTCGGACAATTCTGTGAACGCCATCCCGATGATATCGGGGGCTGGTGCACGAGGGCAACCGCATATGAACACCTGGGCCAGGATCAGCAGGCAGGCGATGCATACCAGGAAGCGATGAACCAGGGTGCGGAGAGCCCCGCACTCCTCATTGCAATGGAAGGCGTCCTCTCACGGCTTGGGCGGCTGGATGATGCAGCAGAGATCTGCCAGTCGATTGCACGGCAGCACCCGAATATTCCGATGGTCAACCGGCGGCTCGGCGAGCTGATGACGCAGCTTGGCCGATCCGGAGAGGCGGCCGATGCATACCGGAAGGCCATCTCAGAGATGCCGGATGATCCGGTTCTCCTGATGGCAGCAACTGATGCACTCATGAAGGTCGATGCGCAGAAAGAGGCGATCAGCAACCTCAAACATGCCGGGGAAGTGCATCCCGATGACCCCCGTATCTGGCGTGCCATGGGTGATGCGCTGACAGCAGATTCCGAATATGCACATGCGGTCCGGGCATATGATCGTGCCATCGCAACCGGCAATGCCCCGCCAGAGGTGTACCGGGGCCGGGCACGGTCGCTGATGCTCTCAGGGAAGTGGAGCGAGGCATGCGATGCACTCTCCGAATACCTCCGGCAGGAGGATCACGATCTTGCGACCTGGTTCGAACTCGGCGGCCTTGCAGAATCGGTCGGGGACCTGAAGCTGGCGGAGACGGCATACAAAAAAGCCGCACAGCTTCCGGGAGCCTCCTTTGCCCAGGCACGGGTGCTCTCTCTTCTCGGTGAAGACGAGCGGGCCCTCGCCCTTGTTGAGACCCTCCTTGCAGACAATCCTGATACAATCGAATACCTCAGGTTCTCTGCCTCCCTCTTCCTCAGGATGGGGCGGTATGAAGAGGCGATCGACAGCTATTCCCGTGCCCTCAGGGTGAGGCGGGACGATCACCAGCTCACCAGGGGGTATGCATCTGCCCTCGAATCTGCGGGCCGGTATCATGAAGCAGTCGATATCTATTCACAGCTCCTGAAAGAGGAGCCTGCCGGATCATCAACGATCCACTCGATCGCCTCACTCCTCACGCATCTTGGAAAGTACCGTGAGGCCGCCCGCCAGTACGATGTGATCCTGGACGATCACCCCGATGATGTTGCAGCACTCATCCGCAGGGGATCCATTGCCGAGCGGCTCGGGCAGTTCGGCGAAGCGGTCGACTGGTACGAGAAAGCCCTCTCCATCGACTCGAAGAACGGTCCGCTCTGGAGTGCACGGGGATCGATCATGGTTGCCCTCGGCAGGTACAATGATGCGCTGAAATCCTATGACCGTGCGATCGATCTCTCCCAGAACGAGATCAATGCGTGGTACTGCAAAGGCCTCGTCTTAAATTATGTAGGGAAGAAGGAACAGGCGATGTCGTGCCTTGACCAGGTTACCGAGGAAGATCCTGAGCATGCACTCGCCTGGTACCAGAAATCACGGATCTATGACAGCATCGGTGAGCGGAAGGAGGCACTGAGCTGCCTCTCACGCGCCCTTGATATCGATCCCGATCTCTGAGCTATGCAGATCAGGATTATTGCTGTTGGGAAGGTGAAAGAGAACTGGCAGAAGGAGGGGATCGCGGATCTCATCCGCCGCCTCTCCCCCTATGCCACCATCACCGTCACCGAGGTGCCTGACCAGAAATACTCTTCAGCCGGCGAACAGCCTTCTGCCATCAGGAAAGAGGGTGCCGCTCTCCTTGCAGCAGCAAAAGATCCCGCTCTTTTTATCGGGCTCGATCCCGCAGGAAAAGGCATGCCGAGCGAGGCATTTGCCGATCTCCTCCGAAACCACGAGATCTCCGGGAAAGGCGATATCGCCTTCTGTATCGGGGGCGCAGACGGCCTCTCGGATGAGGTACGTGCACGTGCCGATCTCCTCCTCTCGCTCTCACAGATGACGTTTACCCATACGATGGCCCGCCTACTTCTCCTCGAACAGATCTACCGGGGATTTCGGATCATCAGGGGAGAGCCGTACCACAGGTAAAAAAAGGCCTTCTCGCTATTTCAAAAGAGTGTTTTGAAGCAGGTGCGGCGCGGGTATCGGGGGGCGGGGTAGCGAGAGAGCAGGATGACAGAGGTGATACACCCTTGCTCATCAGAGCAACCTGAAAGGCGATTCATCAGAATCGGGGTGTATCTTCTCTGGC
>WPCG01014976.1_pt1 | contig 73232 bp, 63 predicted proteins | sample 5403311 | NCBI WGS metagenome assembly WPCG01 (sample SAMN12869467, study PRJNA574797) | sludge metagenome | isolation source: wastewater treatment of Control | place: China:Beijing | collected 2019-05-17
CTTAGCGGACTCAGCTCCAGCGATGGCGGTATTACCTGGACGGCAACCTTGACGCCCAGCGCCAACGTCGAGAATGCAGCGAATCTGATCACGTTGAACAACGCCGGGTATATCGATGCGGCGGGCAACACCGGCACTGGCACCACCGACTCCAATAACTAAGCTATCGATACCCAGCGTCCGACCGCCAGCATCGTGGTGAGCGATACTGCATTGGTGGCTGGTGAAACCGCTACGGTCACCGTCACCTTCAGTGAGGCTGTCACCGGACTGACCACGGCGGACTTCAGCGTTGCCAACGGTAGCCTCAGCGGACTCTTCTCCAGTGATGGCGGTGTCACCTGGAGCGCGACACTGACACCGGACGCCAATATCGAAGACACCAGCAACCTGATCATCCTGGACAACACCGGCTATACCGATACCGCCGGCAATACCGGCACTGGCACCACCGACTCCAATAACTACGCCATCGATACCCTGCGTCCGACCGCCAGCATCGTGGTGAGTGATACCGCCCTGTTGATCGGCGACACCGCCACGGTCACCATCACCTTCAGCGAGGCGGTCAGCGGACTGGACGTAGCTGACTTTACCATCGCCAATGGCACATTGAGCGGGTTGACTTCGGCAGATGGAGGCATTACCTGGACCGCGACACTGACACCGAATGCCAATGTCGAAGATACCGCTAACCTGATTACCCTGAACAATGCTGCGGTGCAGGATGCCGCCGGTAATAGCGGCAGCGGCACCACCGACTCCAACAGCTACGCCATCGATACCCAACGTCCGACGGCCAGTATCGTGGTAAGTGATACCGCCTTGGCGGCAGGCGACACCACCACGGTCACCATCACCTTCAGCGAGGCAGTCAGCGGGCTGGACATAGCAGACTTCACCGTCGCCAACGGCACATTGAGCGGGTTGACCTCGGCAGACGGAGGGATTACCTGGACGGCCACGCTGACGCCGGACGCCAATATCGAAGACACCAGCAACCTCATTACTCTGGACAATACCGGGGTGACCGACTTGGCGGGTAACGCCGGCAGCGGCACCACCGACTCCAACAACTATGTTATCGACACGCAGATACCTACCGTCAACAACGTAAGTGTCCCGCTCGCCGTACACTACAGTGCCGGCGACACATTGACCTTCGTGGTCAATACCAGTGAAGTGGTCATCATCGATGGCACACCGCGCCTGGTCCTGGATATTGGTGGCACCATGGTGTTCGCCGACTATGTGGCGGGCTCCGGCACCAATGCCCTGGTCTTCCAATACAGCGTGCAGGCCGGCCTCAACGATGCCGATGGCATCGCCGTCAATGGCCTGGAGATAAACGGTGGCAGCCTGCATGACGTCAGCGGCAATGCCATGGATCTGACGTTGAACAATGTGGGCGACACCAGCGGGGTGATCGTGGATACCACAGCACCCAGTGTCAGCGCGATCGTCACCATGGACCCATCACCTACCAATGCGCGCACTGTGCGTTATACCGTGACCTTCAGCGAGGATGTGAGCGGTGTCGACCTGTCCGACTTCGGCCTGGTGACTACCGGCAACGTCATCGGCAACCTTGGTAATCTGGTGCAGATAGATGGGCGTACCTACCAGGTGACCATCAATGATGTAGCCGGAAACGGAACCTTGGCGCTTGCATTGGCGGACAGCGGTACCTTGATTACTGATGCCGCTGGTAACGCCCTCACCAGTGGCCTGATCGGGCAGAGCTACATATTGGCAGCAAGCACAGGTGATCCCGAGTTTCGCGCCTATCCGCCGAGCCATAATGTCGATACGCCGAGCGTATCCTTGCAGCCCGCGCTGCCAAGCGTGCCACCGCCCACCACGACCTCGCCATTGTTGCCACCACCACTATTCGAGGTGCCGACGCTGGGTAGCGGCATTCCCACACTGGGCAATATCTTCATCAACCAGAACCCACTGGCACCGAGTTATATCGCCCAGGTCTTCGCCAGTTCCAGTGATGTGGGCGGTGATGGCTCGGGCATCGGTTTCCTCGGCTTTGGTGGCGGCGACGGTGGGGTGTTCGGCTCCAGCAGTCTCTCCAGCCTCTTCGGCCAGGACGTACTGCAAGAGAGCGAGCAACTGGAAGTCTTCGATGGCAAGAAATGGGGTGCTGGCCATGACGGCGGCATTTTCGGCGCACCAACGCTGGGCCAACAGTTGAACGATCTGCGAGAGGGCGAACAGAGTCAGCTCCGAGAGTTGGCCCAGGCTCTGCAACAAATAGCGGCGGCTCAGTCGCCAAGCTGACCCAACACATAACAACGAAAAACCAGTGAGTTGGTGCCGTAGCGAGGAGGCGGCCCAAGGATGAAAAAGAGCCAAGCATTATTTGCGGTCGGTTTGCTGACCCTGACCATCAGCGGCTGCGCTGTAACCAGCCAGCCCATTGAGCGCAGTGTCAGCGAGCAGCGTGCGCAAAGCGATCTGCAAACCATGTTTGCCGATCAGGAATCGCTCAGCGCCCCGCTGACCCTGCACGAAGCCATGGCGCGTGCGGTGAAGTACAACCTCGAAGCGCGCCTTAAGGTAATGGAGGAGGCCATGGCCCAGCGCCAGGTCGACCTGGCCACCTTCGATATGCTGCCGCGCATGGCCCTCTCGGCCGGGTATGCCGGACGCAGCAATGTCAGCGCCTCAAGCAGTCGAAGCGTGGAAACCGGCACCCAGTCGCTGGAACCATCTACCTCGCAGGATCGCGATCGCGGCGTTGCCGACCTGACCATGGTATGGAACGTGCTGGACTTTGGTGTCAGCTACGTCAGCGCCAAACAGCAGGGTGACCAGCGCTTGATCGTTCAGGAACGTCGGCGCAAGGTGGTTCACACCATTGTTCAGGACGTGCGCTCCGCCTACTGGCGCGCAGTCGCCGCCGACCGTCTGCTGACGCAGATCGATAGCCTCATGGCGCGCGTCGCCCAGGCCCGTGACAACAGCCAGCGTCTCAGTGAACAGCGTATTGGCGATCCTATTCAGGCATTGAGCTACCAGCGTGCCCTGATCGAAGCCACTCGCCAGTTGGAAGAGCAGCGGCGAGCACTATCGCTGGCCAAGACCGAACTGGCCACCTTGATCAATCTGCCCCTGGGCACCCAAGTGGAACTGGCTCCCGAGGAGGGCTATCAGGTACCGGAGCTCAATGTCGAGCTGGGTAGACTTGAACAGGAAGCCTTGGCCAGCCGCCCCGAGCTGCGTGAGCAGGACTACCATGCCCGCATCAGCGCCGCAGAAACGCGCAAGGCCATGCTACGCCTGCTGCCAGGCCTGGAATTCTCGACCGGTGGACATTACGACAGCAACTCCTTTCTGGTTAACCAGAGCTGGGCCGACTACGGTGTGAAGGTCACCTGGAACCTGTTCAATGTTCTCTCGGCGCCGGCGGCTATCGATGTGGCCAAGGCTGGCCAGGAGGTCGCGGATGCTCGTCGACAAGCCATGTCGATGGCAGTCCTTGCCCAGTTGCATGTGGCCAATGCCAATTTCCGCGAGGCCCAGCGCCAGTTCCAGACCAGCCAGCAACTGGCCGGCCTGGATGGGCAGATCGTCGAGCAGCTGCGTAACCGCTATCAGGCCCAAGGCATCGGGGAACTGGAGTTGATCCAGGGAGAACTCAATACCCTGCAAGCCGATCTACGCCGCGATCTGGCTTATGCAGAACTGCGCAACAGCTATGGGCAGCTTTTTGCCAGCGTTGGCCTCGACCCACTGCCGGAGAGTATCGCCTCCGACAGCGTGGCGGATATCGCGGCCGCCTTTGCCAGCCGGGAAGCAGAGTGGCAGGCTGGTCAGTTGTAATCCTCTCAGGGCTTGCCAACGAGAGCGGCGATCCAAGGTTGGTCACCTTCAACTCTTCGGAGTAGGAGGTGGGTTACCTTGGGTCTGCATCAGCTCGATCAGTGCCCGGATCACCTTCGGCAACGCCTCCAGATCCCGTACCAGAATGCTGCGCTCGCGCACTCGCCAGGGTTCATCCAATTCGATCACCGACAGACCCATGGTGCGCTGGTGGCGGCGGGCGGAGGAGTCAGGCAGGATTGCCAGGCCGACGCCGGCTTCGACCATCCGGCACATGGCCTCGAAGCTGTAGACCTTGATGCGTATGTTCAGGCTGTGGCCGTGCTGGGCCACCTGTTCCTGCAGGAAGCGCAGCAGGGTGGTGCCCTCGTGCATGCTGATGTGTGGGTAGTCCAGGGTGTTGAGCAGCTTGACGCTCTGGCGGCTGGCCAGTGGATGATCCAGCGGGGTGGCCAGTACCAGGCGGTCGGTGCTGAAGCGAATCACTTGCAGATTCTGCGCCTCGACCGGTCCGGCGATGATGCCCAGGTCGGTGGAGCCATCCAGCACCCCGCGCACGATATCCCGACTCAGGCGCTCCTGCAGGTCCACGGTGACTCCCGGCCGCTCGGCCAGGAAGCCGGCCAGCACCTCGGGCAGAAACTCGGTGGCGGCGGTGGTGTTGGCGAAGATGCGGATATGTCCGGCGGCGTCGGCGCCGTACTCGGTGAACTCGTTGTTCATGTAATCGACCTGACGCATGATCAGCCGCGCATGCTGCAGGAACAAGCGCCCCGCCGGGGTCAGCTCGACCCCGCGACTGTCGCGGTACAACAGCCGGTTGCCGGTCTCGCCTTCCAGACTCTTGATCCGTGCACTGGCCGCCGCCGGTGAGATGAACGCCTTGCGCGCACCCTGGGTCAGGCTGGGGGATTCGGCGATATGGATGAACAGACGAAGGTCTGATAGATCGAAATGCATGGTCCGCTGTGCCCCGCGTAAAGTCTGATATCCAGTCTGGCGTTAAGCAAAACCGAACGCCCCCTTCCCGAAATGCAGATTCACAGATCGCCAGTCCCTTGGCAAGGTTGCGGCATAACAACACTGTCACGGGGATCACAGACCGATGAGCGATACCGCATTGTCCAGCTGGGTTGGGCGCAGAGAAACCATCGACGACCAACTGAGCCTGAACCTGATTCAGCGCATTGCCGCTACCCTGGGTGAGGCGGCGCCGCAGCTCGGCGAGCCGCTGCCGCCGCTATGGCAGTGGTGCTTCTTCCAGCCGGCGGTCGCCGAGTTGGGCCTGGGTGCTGACGGGCATCCGGCACGGGGTGGCTTCCTGCCGCCGGCGGATAACCGCAACCGTATGTGGGCTGGTGGCCGCGTCGAATTTCGCCAGCCGCTGCGGGTCGGCGGTGACGCCCAGCGCGTTTCCACCATTCTCCGGGTCGAGGAAAAGCACGGCCGCACCGGCGCCCTGCTGTTCGTTACCGTGCAGCACGACTACCTGCAGGACGGTCAGCTGGCGATCCGCGAGGAGCAGGACATCGTCTACCGAGAACCGACGCCGCCCAAGCTGGGTGCTGCCGCTGCACTGCCGGAGGCCGGCTGGCAGGAGTCCATCACCCCGACACCGACCCTGCTGTTCCGCTACTCAGCGGTGACCTTCAACGGCCATCGTATCCACTACGACTGGCCCTATGTGACCGAGACCGAAGGCTATCCCGGCCTGGTGGTGCATGGGCCATTGATGGCGACCCTGAACCTGCGGGCTTTCTGCCGGGCCAACCCCGGGGCGACGCTGCAACGTTTTGCCTACCGCGGCGTGCGCCCATTGATCGCACCACAACCCTTCGTTGCCGGCGGCCGCATCGTCGAGCCGGGCAAGGCGCAGTTGTGGACCGGTAACGACCAAGGTATCGCCCAGCAGGCCGAGGTGGAATTTACCTGACTTACCCATTGAACAGCATGTGACGCCACCGGCGGCCAACAGGCGCCGGGGTTGACTGAACCAGAGGAACCGAGATGAATCCGTACCTGAACGAAGAATACAACGCCATCCGTGAAGGGGTCCGCGCCCTGTGTGCCGAGTTCGACGGCGAATACTGGCGCAGGATCGACGAGGCCAGGGGCTTCCCGGAAGCCTTCGTCAGTGCCCTGACCCAGGCCGGCTGGCTGTCGGCGATGATCCCCGAGGAGTACGGCGGTTCCGGTCTGGGGCTGGCCGAGGCCTCGATCATCCTGGAGGAAGTGAACCGCTGCGGTGGCAACTCCGGCACCGTGCACGGGCAGATGTACAACATGTTCACCCTGCTGCGTAACGGCAGCGACGAGCAGAAGCGCTTCTACCTGCCCAAGCTGGCCAGCGGCGAGCTGCGCCTGCAGTCGATGGGCGTGACCGAGCCGACCACCGGCACCGATACCACCAAGATCAAGACCACCGCGGTGAAGAAGGGCGACAAGTATGTGATCAACGGCCAGAAGGTGTGGATCTCGCGCATCCAGCACTCCGACCTGATGATCCTGCTGGCGCGTACCACGCCGCTGGCCGAGGTACAGAAGAAGGCCGACGGCATGTCGATCTTCCTGGTTGACCTACGTGAGGCGATTGGCAACGGCATGACCGTGCAGCCGATCGCCAACATGGTCAACCACGAAACCAACGAGCTGTTTTTCGACAATCTGGAGATCCCCGAGACCGCGCTGATCGGCGAGGAGGGCAAGGGCTTCCGCTACATCCTCGACGGGCTGAATGCCGAGCGCACGCTGATTGCCGCCGAGTGCATCGGTGACGGTCACTGGTTCACCGAGAAATCCGCACAGTATGCCCGTGACCGGGTGGTGTTCGGTCGGCCGATCGGCCAGAACCAGGGTGTGCAGTTCCCGATTGCCGAGGCGCACATCGAGATCGAGGCCGCCGACCTGATGCGCTGGCGCGCCTGCGAGGAATACGACGCCGGGCGCAATGCCGGTGCCGCCGCCAACATGGCCAAGTACCTGGCGGCCAAGGCCTCCTGGGAAGCCGCCAACGCCTGCCTGCAGACCCATGGCGGCTTCGGCTTTGCCAACGAGTACGACGTCGAGCGCAAGTTCCGCGAGACGCGGCTGTACCAGGTGGCACCGATCTCCACCAACCTGATCCTGTCCTACGTGTCCGAGCACATCCTCGGCCTGCCGCGCAGCTTCTGATCGACGCTGCCCCGCAAAGGAGAACAATTAAATGAGCCAGCACACTCAGGCGCTTACCGAATTCCTCGCCAACCTGCGTTACGAGCACTTGCCCGAGGCGGTGGTGCTGCGTACCGAAGACCTGTTCCTCGACTGGCTGGCCTCGGCACTGGCCGCCCAGGGCGCCCACCCGATTCCGCTGTTCGAGCGTTATGCGCAGAAGATGGGACCGGCCTCCGGCCCGGCGCAGATTCTGGTCAACGGTCAGTCCAGTTCGGCGTATTTTGCCGCGCTGGTCAACGCCGCCAGCTCGCACCTGGTCGAGCAGGATGACCTGCACAACAGCTCGGTACTGCACCCGGCCACCGTAGTGTTCCCGGCAGCCCTGGCGGCGGCCCAGGATCTGGGCAAGAGTGGCTGCGAGCTGATCCTGGCCTCGGTCGCCGGCTACGAGGCGGGCATCCGCATCGGCGAGTTCCTCGGCCGCTCGCACTACCGCATCTTCCACACCACCGCCACGGTCGGCACCCTGGCTGCTGCGGTGACCGTGGGCAAGCTGCTGAACTTCGACCAGCAGCAGTTCACCGACCTGCTGGGCAGCGCCGGTACCCAGGCGGCCGGGCTGTGGGAGTTCCTGCGTGATGCCGCCGACTCCAAGCAACTGCACACCGCCAAGGCCGCCGCCGATGGCCTGCTGGCCGCGTACCTGACGGCCGAAGGCCTGAGCGGCGCGCAGAACATCCTCGAAGGCGAGCAGGGCATGGCTGCCGGCATGTCCAGCGATGCCGATCCGAGCAGATTGTCCGACCGCCTCGGCAGCCGCTGGGCGCTGCCGGAGACCTCGTTCAAGTTCCACGCCTCCTGCCGTCACACCCATCCGGCCGCCGACGCGCTGCTGGATCTGATGCAGCGCGAAAACCTGCAGGCCGACGACATTGCCAGCGTGGTCACCCGTGTGCACCAGGGCGCCATCGACGTGCTTGGCCGGGTGGTGGTGCCGCAGACCGTGCACCAGGCCAAGTTCTCCATGGGCACCGTGCTCGGCCTGATCGCGGTGTACGGCAAGGCCGGCCTGCCGGAGTTCGAGCAGTACAGCCTGACTGACCCGCGCATCGGCAGCTTCCGCGACAAGGTCAGCATGCAGCTGGACCCGGAAGTCGATGGCGCCTACCCGCAGCGCTGGCTGGGCCGGGTGCTGGTCACCACCGTTGATGGTCGCACCCTGCATGGCAGTGTCGACGAGCCCAAGGGTGATCCCGGCAACACCCTCAGCCGTGCCGAGCTGGAGGACAAGTTCCGCCGTCTGGTGGCCTTCTCCGGGGCCTGTGATGAGCAGCAGGCCAGCCGCTATATCGAGCAGAGCTGGAGCCTGCACCAGCTGGACGATCTGAATGCACTGACCGGCGTTGTGCCGCGTTGACAGGAGTCAGCCATGAGTGAGATGAACAACAAGCCCCGTCCGCTGGACGGCATCACGGTAGTCAGCCTGGAGCATGCCATCGCCGCGCCGTTCTGTACCCGGCAACTGGCTGATCTGGGCGCGCGAGTGATCAAGGTCGAGCGGCCCGGCTCCGGTGACTTTGCCCGGGGCTATGACGAGCGTGTCGATGGCCTGGCCTCGCACTTCGTCTGGACCAACCGCTCCAAGGAAAGCCTGACCCTGGACGCCAAGCAGCCCGGTGCCGACAGGGTGCTGGAGCAGCTGCTGGCCAAGGCCGACGTGCTGGTGCAGAACCTGGCGCCGGGCGCCGCCGCGCGCATGGGGCTGTCCTTCGAGGCCCTGCACGAGCGCTTCCCGCGGCTGATCGTGTGCGACATTTCCGGCTACGGCGAGGGCGGCCCCTACGAACAGAAGAAGGCCTACGACCTGCTGATCCAGAGCGAGGGTGGTTTTCTCTCGGTCACCGGCGGTCCCGGCGAGACCGAGATGGCCAAGGCCGGCTGTTCGATCGCCGATATCGCCGCCGGCATGTATGCCTACACCGGTGTGCTCTCGGCACTGATGCTGCGTGACAAGACCGGCATCGGCAGCCGTATCGACGTGTCCATGCTGGAAAGCCTGGTCGAGTGGATGGGCTTTCCGATGTATTACGCCTACCAGGGCGCAACGCCACCGCCCCGTGCCGGCGCCGCGCATGCCACCATCTACCCCTATGGCCCGTTTCCCACTGGCGATGGCGGTACCGTCATGCTGGGGCTGCAGAACGAGCGCGAGTGGGTGTCCTTCTGCGAGAAGGTCCTGCAGCAGCCGGAGCTGGTCACTGATGAGCGCTTCTCGGCGAACTCCCGGCGTTCGGAGCACCGTGCCGAGCTGCGGGCGATCATCGTCGAGGCCTTCGCCAGGCTGAGCGCCGATGAGGTGATTGCACGGCTCGATGCGGCGCCTATCGCCAATGCCCATGTCAATGACATGGCCGGCGTCTGGGCACACCCGCAGCTCAAGGCGCGCCAGCGCTGGCGCGAGGTGGGCAGCCCGACCGGAACGCTGCCGGCGCTGTTGCCGCCGGGCCGCAACACGGCCTACGAACCCCGGATGGATGCGGTACCGGCCCTCGGTGAGCATACCGACAGCCTGCTCGCCGAGCTGGGGTATGCCGCGGCGGATATCAACCAGCTACGACAGCAGGGGGCCATATGAACACCAGCATGGTCCGCACGGCGCTGTTCGTGCCGGCAACACGGCCCGAGCGCATTGCCAAGGCGCTGGCCAGCAGCGCAGACCGGGTCATCGTCGATCTCGAGGATGCCGTGGCGGAGAATCTCAAGAGTCAGGCGCGGGCCAATCTGGATAGCTTCCTGACCGGGAACCCGCAGGCCCGGGTGCTTGTGCGCATCAACGCCCCCGGGCATCCACAGCAAGCGGCGGATCTGGAACTGTGCCGGCGTCAGGCCGGCGTGGTTGGCGTCCTGCTGCCCAAGGTGGAAAGCGCCGGGCAGGTGGTGCAGGTCGCGGCCAGTGGTCGGCCGGTGTGGCCGATCATCGAAAGCGCGCAGGGGTTGCAGGCGCTGCCCGTCATCGCCCGGGCAGACGGCGTCGAGCGCCTGAGCTTCGGTGCGCTGGACCTGGGGCTGGACCTGGGGCTGACCAGCGGCACTGCGGCGGCAGGGCGGATTCTCGACCAGGCGCGCTACGCCATTCTGCTGCACAGCACACTGGCCGGGCTGGCTTCGCCGCTGGACAGCGTGTTCCCCGACATCAACAACCCCGAGGGCCTGGCACGCCTGGCCGCAGATGCGCGGGACATGGGCTTCGGCGGCATGCTGTGCATCCATCCCGGTCAGGTACAGATCGTCCATCGCACCCTGATGCCCAGCAATGATGAACTGAGCTGGGCGCAGCGGGTGATGGTCGCCGGCGCCTCCGGCGAGGGGGTGTTCGTGGTGGATGGGCAGATGGTCGATGCGCCGGTGATCGGGCATGCCAGACGCGTTCTCCAGCGGGCCGGCCAACCGCCGGGCTGAGCCTGCGGTTGGCTCTGACAGACAAGAAAAGACGATAACAACAAGAGGTAATGACCCATGTTCAAACACCTGATCAAGGCATTGATCTGCACCCTGCCGCTGCTGGCCAGTATGGCCCCGGCGGCCAACCCGGTGGTGATCAAGTTCGCCCATGTGGTGGCAGACAACACACCCAAGGGGCAGGGGGCCCTGCTGTTCAAGAAGCTGGCAGAAGAGCGTCTGCCCGGTCGGGTCGAGGTACAGGTCTATCCCAACTCATCGCTGTTTGGTGATGGCAAGGAGATGGATGCGTTGATGCTCGGCGATGTGCATATGCTGGCACCCTCCCTGTCCAAGTTCGAACACTATGCCAAGCCATTGCAGATTTTCGACCTGCCGTTTCTGTTCGATGACATCCACGCCGTAGACCGTTTCCAGCGTAGCGAGCATGGCCAGGAGTTGCTCAAGGCGATGCAGCACAAGAACATTCTCGGTCTGGCCTACTGGCACAACGGCATGCGTCAGATGTCCGCCAACAAGCCGCTGCGCGAACCGCGTGATGCCCGCGGCCTGAAGTTTCGCGTGCAGGCTTCTGCAGTGCTGGATGCACAATTCAAGGCGCTGCGTGCGATCCCGCGCAAGATGAGCTTTGCCGAGGTCTATCAGGGCTTGCAGACCGGTGTGGTCAATGGCACCGAGAACACCTGGTCCAACTATGAAAGCCAGAAGGTGCACGAAGTCCAGAAGTACATGACCGAATCCGATCATGGCCTGATCGACTACATGGTGATCGCCAACGCCCGTTTCTGGAATGGCTTGCCTGAGGATATCCGCAGCGAACTGGAAGCGATTCTTGCCGAGGTAACCATCGAGGTGAACCGGCAGGCCGAGGAACTGAATGCCCTTTCCAGGGCCCGTATCGCTGATGCCGGGACCACCGAAATCATCAATCTCTCGCCTGAGCAGCGCGCTGAATGGCGCGAGGCGATGCGTCCGGTATGGCAGAGGTTCGCCGCTGACATAGGGGCGGATCTGATCGCCGCGGCCGAAGCCAGCAACCAGTAACAGAACTGCCATGCCACAGCCGGAGGTCCCGGCTGTGGCGGCTTCCCGTTTTTACCTTTCCGGAGACTCCACCATGCATGCTCTGCGACTTGCCTGGGATCATTTCGAGGAGGGCGTCATCGTCTTCCTGCTGACCGCGATGACCCTGGTGACCTTTGTCTACGTCATCATCAACAACCTGTACAACCCCTTCTTCCTGATGGGCGACTTTTTCGAGGCCCGGGGTGCCGAAGGGGTCAGCGCATTCTTCTTTTCGATCGGTGATTTCATCATCTACCTGGCCCAGGAGATGACCTGGGGCAACGCCCTGAGCAAGGCGTTGTTCGCCTGGATGATCTTCTTCGGCCTGGCCTACGGCGTGCGTACCGCCGGTCACATCGGGGTCGACGCTCTGGTGCGCCTGACCGGTCAGCGTACTCAGTGGGTCATCGGCATCATCGCCTGCCTGGTCTGCCTGGGTTATGCCGGGCTACTCAGTGTGGCCAGTTTCGAGTGGGTATCGGGGCTGTTCGGTACCGCTATTTACGCCGAGGATCTGGACCAGTTCGGCGTTCGCAAATGGCACATCGCCTTGATCGTTCCGTTGGGCTTCGCCCTGATGTTCATCCGTTTTGCGGAAATCCTGATTCGTATCCTGCGCCATCAGCAGACTGGCCTGGGGTTGGCTGATGAGGCTGCGGATGCCGCCAAGCTGGCTGAAAGCGAGGAGCACAACCCATGACCATCCCTTTTCTGTTCCTGGCGCTGTTCGTCCTGATGTTCCTGGGTGTGCCGATTGCCGTTTCCCTCGGCGTTGCCGGCTCGCTCACCATCATCCTGTTCAGCCCCGACTCGGTGAGCGGCTTGGCGGTCAAGCTGTTCGAAACATCCGAGCACTATACGCTGCTGGCCATTCCCTTCTTCCTGCTGGCTGGTTCCTTCATGACCACCGGCGGTGTGGCACGACGGCTGATCGACTTTGCCAACGCCTCCGTCGGCCACATCCGTGGTGGTCTGGCTATCGGTGCCGTAATGGCCTGCATGCTGTTTGCCGCGCTGTCCGGCTCCTCGCCAGCCACGGTGGCGGCAGTCGGCTCCATTGCCATCGCCGGTATGGTGCGCTCGGGTTATCCCCAGGCGTTCGGCGCCGGTATCGTGTGTAATGCCGGCACCCTGGGCATCCTGATTCCGCCGTCGATCGTCATGGTGGTCTACGCCGCTGCCACCGAGCAGTCGGTGGGCAAGCTGTTCATGGCCGGGGTGATCCCGGGGCTGATGCTGGGTGTCGCGCTGATGGTGGCGATCTACATCATCGCGGTGAAGAAGAACCTGCCGGCGCTGCCGCGAGCGTCCATGCGCGAGTGGCTGTCGGCGGCGCACAAGGCGCTCTGGGGCCTGCTGCTGATGGTGATCATCCTCGGCGGTATCTACTCGGGCATGTTCACCCCTACCGAAGCGGCCGCTGTGGCGGCGGTCTATGCCTGGTTCGTTGCCGTGTTCGTCTACAAGGACATGACCCTGCGCGAATGCCCCAAGGTGATTCTGGAGTCGGGCAAGCTGAGCATCATGCTGATGTTCATCATCGCCAACGCCATGCTGTTCGCCCACGTACTGACCACCGAGCAGATCCCGCAGGCGATCACCGCCTGGGTTTCCGCCATGGAAATGTCACCCTGGATGTTCCTGTTGGCGGTGAACATCATCCTGCTGATCGCCGGTGCCTTCATGGAGCCCTCGGCAATCATCCTGATCCTGGCGCCGATCCTGTTCCCGATCGCCATGCAACTGGGTATCGACCCCATCCACCTGGGCATCATCATGGTGGTCAACATGGAAATAGGTCTGATCACCCCGCCGGTGGGCCTGAACCTGTTCGTCACCTCGGCCGTGACCGGCATGCCGGTGGGTTCGGTGATTCGCGCAGCGATGCCATGGCTGATGCTGCTGTTGTTCTTCCTGGCGATCATCACCTATGTGCCGGCGATTTCTCTGGCGTTGCCGGGGTGGTTGGGAATGTGATGGCGGATGCAGCATCGATAGCCAGGCTGGCTACCGATCTCAGTCAAGCCCCACGGCGCCGCGTCACCTCTGACGCGGCGTTTCTTATTGCACTGAACGTTTTCAGATTGCACTGCCTGTCTCCATCCTCCCAACCTTCCACCTCTCGACCAGGCCAGGCTCTGCATGGGTTGTCTCAAATTCTGAAACTTGGCCGCCATATTGCATCGCCTTCGACAACAACAATAAAGGGCGTGCAGGCCAGACGAGCCATGGCGCCAGGAAGGAGACAGCATGACGTACCGTATCAAGGTCATTATTCCGATTCCCATGGATCAGGCCGGGGCCATGAATCGTGCCTCGCAGTTACCCGACAGTCTTATCCTGCCGGGCTTCCATCCGGAGTTCGTGCCCGTGGCCAGGGGCGCGTCCCTGGCTGACAGTGCCTATGACGTGTTGCTGATGGATTTCTCGGTGGTCGAGGCCGGTATTCGTGCCCAGGAAGAGGGCTACAGCGCCGTCTGTATCGACACGGTAAGCGACTCCGGCCTGGCGGCCCTGCGTTCCCGCCTGGATATCCCGGTGATTGCCCCGGGCATGTCGGCCTTCTACATGGCCTGCATGCTGGGCAAGAAGTTCAGCGTCATCACCATGTGGGACGAATGGTTCCCCCTGTATGAGAAAACCCTGACCGAATACCGCTTGTGGGATCGCGTGGCCTCGCTGCGTTCGATCAAGACCCGCCCCGATCTCAAGGAACTGCTGGGCGGCAAGGAAGATATCGTGTTCGCCAAGCTGGAGGCCGAAGCTCGCAAGGCCATGGAAGAAGATGGCGCTGATGTCATCGTCCTCGGCTCGACCACCATGCACCAATCCCATGCCTATCTGACCGAGCACCTGCCGATTCCGGTAATCAATCCCGGGCAGGTCTCCTACAAGCTGTGCGAGCTGATGCTCAGCCTGGGGCTGAGCCAGAGCCGCAAGGCCTATCCCGCACCGGAAAACCCCAACGATGCGGCCTACCACGCCTTTGTTGACTGACAATAACAATCAGGAGAGTGACATGACTCGTTTGACCCGTGAACAACTGACCGACCTGGCCATCAACTCGTACTTCGGCAATGTCGACAAGAAGAACATGCAGCAGGTGCTGGATTGCTGTCATGAAGACGTGCAGTTCACCATCCAGACCGACAACCTTACCCATAGCGGTCAGTCGGGTGTACGCAAGATGTTCGATAACCTGTTTTCCGGTTATGAGGAAATCTGGCATGGCGACTTCGAGGTGGCTGCCGATGAAGTCACGCAAACCGTCTGCGCCCGCTTCAACGTCTACCTGAAGGATCACCAGGGCAATGAGAACCGCCTGCGCAACTGCAACTTCTGGTATGTCGAGGATGGCAAGTTTCGCCGGGTGTTCGTGTTCATGAGTGGGGAGAACGTATTGCGCTGACGCCCTCAAGGCAACGGGTCGCCCGGCCAATCCTTGATTTCCCCGGGCCGGGCGGCCCTCTTCCTGAAATACAACAATAAAAAGGATGAGGCAGGATGAACCAACCCAAACAGCCTGGGGAGCGACGCTACCCTTCGCTCTTTACGCCGCTGAAGATCGGCAATATCACCATCCGCAACCGCCTGATGCAGACGGCCCACGCCAAGGGCTTCGCCTCGGCGGATGGCCTGACCAACGATCGTGATATCCATTACCAGGCCGAGCGCGCCAAGGGCGGCATCGGTCTGATCGTGACCGGTGCGCGTCATGTCCATCCCCAGTCCACCGGGCCGAACCGCTCGCTGGCGCGGGGTAATCGTCACGAGATGATCGAACGTGATGCGGAAATGGTACGGGCCGTACACAGCTTCGGTGGGCGAATTTTCGCTCAGCTGATCCATTTCGGCCCGCAGGGGCGCAGCGGTGCGCTGGATGATTATCGCGTGCTGGTGGGGCCATCCACCATGAAGTCCCCGGCATACAACGAGTGGGCCAGGGAAATCACCAAGGCCGAGATGGACGAGGTCTCGGACCATTTTGCCCTGGCGGCCTGCAATGCCAGGGCGGCCGGCTTCGATGGCGTCGAGCTGCACTATTCGCACGGCTATCTGCATCAGCAATTTCTGTCGTTCGTCTACAACAAGCGTACCGATGAGTACGGCGGCAGCCTGGACAATATCGTGCGTTTCCCGATCGAGACCATGCAGCGGGTGCGCGACGCGGTCGGGCCTGATTTCGTGGTTGGTATCCGGGTCTCGCTGGATGAATGCACGGTGGACGGTATGCACGCCGACACCGCGATCCAGATGACCCGCAAGATGGTCGAAACCGGGCTGATCGATTACGTCAGTGCCACCGCCGGTACCTACGCTGCGCATGCCGACCAGATTCCGCCTGGCGACTATCCGGAGAACTGGCTGGTAGAGGATGGCGCCCGGTTGCGCGCCGCGCTGCGTGAGATCAGCGATATTCCGGTGTTCATCGTTGGTCATATCGTCGATCCGGCCAAAGCCGAGGCGCTGGTCGCCGAAGGGGCCACCGATATGGTCGCCATGACCCGCAGCCAGATCGCCGATCCGCAGTTTTGCAACAAACTGCTCGCAGGGCGCGAGGACGAGATTACCCACTGCATCCGTTGCAACCAGGCCTGCATCGCCCGGTTGATGGCGGGCAACGCCATCTCCTGTGTGGTCAATCCAGCGGCGGGCCGCGAACAGCGCTTCGGACTGCATACCCTGCAGGCCGCCGGGCAGCCGGGGAACTGGCTGGTGGTCGGCGGTGGCCCGGCGGGCATGAAGGCGGCGCTGACCCTGCGTCAGCGGGGGCACCAGGTCACCCTGGTGGAACGTACTGCGCAACTGGGCGGGCAGACGCTGCTGGCTGCGCAGCTACCGCGCAGGCAGAAGTTCGGCTTCATCGCCCGCGACCTGGAGCGCCAGTTGCGCAAGGCCGGGGTGGAGATCTGCCTGAATACCGCCATGGACGCCGAGGCCATCATCGGTGCCGGCGCCGATGGCGTGATCCTGGCGACGGGTTCGATCCCCCTGAAGACCGCATTCACCTCCACCCGGCCGGCGCTGGACCGGGTGCCGGGCACCGAGCAGGACAATGTGCACAGTGTCATCGAGGCATTGCAGGCGCCGGAGCGGCTCGGCAAGCGGGTGGTGCTGTTCGATGAGGATGGTGGCCGCTATGCCCTGGGCACCGCGGAGTTCCTGCTGGATCGGGGGCATGAGGTGCACGTGGTCAGCCGCTTCACCGCGTTGGCACCCAACCTGGCGTTGACCCTGGATCTGCCAGTGAACTATCGCCATGTGTTCGCCAAGGGCCTGCGCTACACCCTCAACAGCTGGGTGCGGCGTATCGACGGCGGGCGTGCCCAGTTGCTCAACCTGTTCACCGACGAGGACAGCGAGCTGCTGGAAGCCGACAGCTTCATCATCGCCGCCGGACATCAGCCGGATGATGCGCTCTACCGGCAATTGCAGGGTCGGATCGAGCGACTGTATTGCATCGGCGATGCCAACCTGCCGCGCCCACTGCAGGACAGCCTGTACGAGGGCATGCTGGCTGGCCGCGAGCTGCTGGATGACCCTGCGCGCTTCATCGAGCAAGGCGAGCTGGAGGGCTTCGGTGCCGACTGGCATACCGCCATGGGCGCCACTGGCAGCTGAACAAGCATAACGATAATGGGCCGGCATCGGTGCGCCGAGCCCGGAGGAAAACCTGATGACCGTTGAGCGTTATCCCAATCTGTTCTCGCCGCTGAAGATCGGCAATATCACGGTGCGCAACCGTATCATGCAATCGGCGCACGCCATGGCCTTCAATTCGCCGGAAGGCCTCACCACCGACCGCGATGTCTACTATCACGCCGCCCGGGCCAAGGGCGGCATCGGCCTGATGATCACCGGCAACCGCCTGATCCACCCTACCTCCAATACCTTCTGTCGCGGCTACTCCTATGGCTACCGGCCGGAGATGGTAGAGCGCGATCGCGCCCTGACCGATGTGGTACATGGCTTTGGCTCGCATATCTTCGCCCAGCTCAACCATTTCGGCGTCATGGGTGAAACCCATGCCATGGACGATTACCGGGTGTTGTGGTCGGCATCCAACATCAAGTCGCCGGTATTCGGCGAAATGGCCAAGGCCATGGAGCGCAGTGACATGGATGAGGTGCTCGATGGCTGGGTGGTCTCGGCCGATTATTCGAAGCAGGCGGGCTTCGATGGTGTCGAGGTGCACCTGGCACACAGCTATCTGCTGCACCAGTTCATCTCGCCGCTATTCAACAAGCGCAATGATGAATATGGCGGCAGCTTCGAGAACCGCATGCGTTATCCACTGGAAGTGATACGTGCAGTGCGCGAGCGGGTCGGGCCGGATTATGTGGTGGGTATCCGCCTGTCGATGGACGAGATGGTGCCCGGCGGCATGGAGATCGACGACTGGATCGAGGTGGCCCGTACCGTGGAGGCGACCGGGGATATCGATTACATCATGGCCACCGCCGGAGTGTACCAGTCGGCCACCTACATCATGCCGCCGTACGATGTGCCCAATGGCTGGCTGGCCGATCCGGTGGCGCGGCTCAAGCGGGCGGTGCGGATCCCGGTATTCTGTGTGTCCGGGATCGGCAGTGCCGGTGAGGCCGAGGCGATACTGGCCCGGGGCGGGGCGGATATGGTGGCGATGACCCGGGCACAGATCGCCGATCCGGAGTTCGCCAACAAGACTGCCGAGGGCAGGGAAGACGAGATATACCACTGCCTGCGCTGCAACCAGGGCTGCGTATCGCGTCTGTTCCATGGCACTTCGATGACCTGCCAGATCAACCCGGCGACCGGTCGCGAGGAGGTGTTCGGTCCGCAGACGCTGGAGCTGGCGCCGGTCAGCAGGCACTGGGTGGTGGTTGGCGGCGGGCCGGCCGGCATGAAGGCGGCGGAAGGGCTGGCCAAGCGCGGGCATCGGGTCACCCTGCTGGAAAAGGGGCCTGAGCTGGGTGGCCAGGTCAACCAGATCGTCAAGTTGCCACGCCGCGACTCCTTTGCCTGGATCACCGAGGACCTGAAGGTGCATATGACCAAGCATGGGGTCAAGGTCAGGCTCAACTGCGAGGCCGATGTCGAGATGATCCAGGCCCTGAACCCGGACGGGGTGATAGTCGCCACCGGCTCGTTGCCGGATCGCAGTGGCTATTCCGACATCAATCCGCTGGTGGAGCAGGTGCCCGGCCTGGAGAGCGACAGGGTGCTGACCGCGCTGGATGTGCTGGCGCACCCGGAGCGGGTCGGCAAGCGGGTGCTGGTGTTGGATGAGGAGGGCAACCGCTACTCGGCGGGGATCAGCGAACTGCTGGTGGAGAATGGCCATCAGGTGCATGTGCTTACCCGCTGGAACGCGCTGTTCCATCGCCTGGGTACGACCCTGGACCAGCCGGTGGTCTATGCCAACCTGTTCAGCCAGGGGCTGACCTACACCCTCAATGCCTGGGTCAGCCAAGTGCGCGACGGCAATGTGGATATCTTCAACCTGTATACCGGCGATGAGGAAACCCTGTCGGGCTTCGACAGCATAGTGCTGGCGGTGCGGCATCTGCCGGTGGACGCTTTGTACCATCAACTGAAGGCGGTCCTGCCGAACGTGCACCGGGTCGGCGATGCTGTGGTGCCCCGCAAGACCGACCATGCCATCTTCGAGGGCTTTCTCGCTGGACGGGAGATCTTCGACAACTGGAAACGCTATATAGAGCCGGGGTCCATCGAGCAATTCAGTGGGCCTATGGAGTTGGCTCGTTTCGGCTAAACAGCTGCTCCGCCAGTAGGCGTTGCCGGCACCTTCGGGTGCCGGCTTTTTTTTGGGTCCGCCTTGCCACTTCATTGCGAACTTGCAATGTGAAACGGGCATTTCACATTGCAAGTTTGGCTTCTCGTTTGGTTTGTCTTGCAGTCTTTTTTGTATTTGTAACTTGTTTAAAAACAATGAGTTATTTGTTTTTAAGGATGTTGGCAAGGTGCTTGCTTGAGAGATTGCAGAACGCAAATAAATATAAAAGAGAAAAGCCATGAGTAAACCGCTAGAGGGGATTCGCATCCTCGATCTGACCCACATGCTGTCCGGCCCTTACGCCGGGATGCTGCTGGCAGATCTCGGGGCTGAGACCATCAAGGTCGAGCCGCTATCGGGGGAGGGTACCCGCGCCTTGCTGGCGACTGATCCCAAGCATTCCTACAAGGGCATGGGGGCGTACTTCCTGACGCTCAACCGCAACAAGCAGAGCGTCTGTATCGATCTGAAGAGCGAGCAGGGGCGCGCGGTATTCTATGACCTGGTGCGCCATGCCGATGTGGTGCTGGATAACTTCAGCGCCGGTGTACCACAGAAGCTCAAGATCGACTTCGAGCACCTCAAGCATATCAATCCGCGGATCATCACCTGCTCGGTCTCCGGCTTCGGTCAGGATGGGCCCAACTACCTGCGGCCGGCCTTCGACCAGGTGGTGCAGGGGATCGGTGGCGGCATGTCCATCACCGGTCTGGATGAGCAGACACCCACCCGCGCGGGTATCCCGATCGGCGACCTGGGCGGCGGCATGTTCGCGGTGATGGGCATACTGGCTGCCCTGCAGGCCCGTCACAGCAAGGGCCACGGCCAGCATGTGGATATCAGCATGCTCGACTGCCAGATCAGCATGCTCAACTACATGGCCACCATGCACCTGCTCAGCGGCGAGAACCCCACGCCACTGGGCAATGGCCACTTCGTGCATGTGCCCTACAACACCTATACCACCGCCGATGGCTTCATCGTCATTGCGGTCATCTTCGACAGTTTCTGGGACAACCTGGTGGGGCTGCTGGACGTCGAGGAGCTGAAGGACCCCAAGTACAAGACCCAGCCCGTGCGCTTGGCCAACAAGGCACTGATCGACGGGATTCTCAATGAGGCGCTGCGCAGCAACACCACCGCCTACTGGGTCGAGCGCCTGACCGAGGTGCGGGTGCCCTGTGGCCCGGTCAATCGCTTCAGCGAGGCGTTGGCCGACCCGCAGGTACGGCATCGCCAGATGGTGGTGGATATCCCCCATCCGCTGGGTGGCAGGGTCGAGGTGCCCGGCAACCCGATCAAGCTCAGTGCCGACAATGCCGACACCTACAGCGCGCCACCGCTGCTGGGCGAGCACACCGACCAGGTGCTGCAGCAGGTCCTGGGTTATGACGCCGAGCGCATCGCCGGCCTCAAGCAGCAGAAGGTGGTGGGCTAGCCATGAGAGATTTCGTCAAGGTCAACGAGGTCGGCCCGCGTGATGGCCTGCAGAGCCAGGGGCAGACGCTGAGCCTGGAGCAGCGCCTGCGGATGATCGAGGTGCTGTTGCAGGCCGGTATCCGGGCCGTCGAGGCGGGCAGCTTCGTATCGCCCAGGGCGGTACCGCAAATGGCTGGTACCGGCGAGCTGTTTGCTCGCCTGCCGATGCGCGCCGAGGTCGACTACTCGGCACTGATTCCCAACCTCAAGGGCTATCAACTGGCCCGGGATGCCGGGGTGGAGTCGGTTGCCGTGGTGCTGTCGGCCACCGAAACCATGAATCAGCGCAATATCAACATGAGCCTGGCGCAGACTACCGAGGTATGTGCCCAACTGATGCAGCAGGCCCGCGCCGACGGGGTGAATGCCCGGGCCTATGTCGCTGTCGCCTTCGAATGTCCGTTCGAGGGGCCCACGCCGCCGCAGGTGGTGCAGGCCCTGACCCACAGGATGCTGGAGGCCGGAGCGGATACCGTGATCATCGCCGACACCATAGGCGCGGCCAATCCGGCCGCGGTACAGCGGCTGCTGCAGCCGCTGGCGCAGTGGTGCCAGGCCGGTCGGCTGTCCTGTCATTTCCACGATACCCGGGGTATGGCGCTGGCCAATGTGCTGGCGGCCCTGCAATGCGGTGTGCGCGAGTTCGACAGTTCCATTGGTGGCCTGGGCGGTTGTCCGTTTTCCCCTGGTGCCACCGGCAACCTGGCTACCGAGGACCTGGTGCTGATGCTGGATGCCATGGGCTACCGCACCGGGATCGAGCCACTCGCGCTGGTCGAGGCGATACATCAGGTTCAACTGCTGACCGGAGGGCAGCTGGGTGGACACGCGTTCCGCTGGCTCGAGCGCCAGTGGCACAAGCAACAGGAGGCTCGCAATGTTTAGTTCTCTCGGAGGCTGGCTGGCGCGTCTGGCGCCATGGATGGTGATTGGAGGCCTGGCCTATGCGGCCGTGTTCATCAAGCCCTCGGTCGACCCGGTGCCGCTGGACCAGCCGTTGCTGGAACGTCGCGATGCCTTCTTCGACGGCGCCGTGCTGGGTAGCAACATCTGGATCGTCGGGCAGAACGGCGCGCTACTGACCAGCGAGGATGCCGGACAGCACTGGGTCAGGGAAGAGCTGCCGCAGCGCAGCAACCTGCAGTCGATTGCCGTGTCGCCCGCTGGCCAGAAGGTGGTGGTGGGTAATGAGGGGCAGATGTGGGTCCGCGTGCTGGATGGGCCTTGGAAGCATCTCGAACTGCAAGTGTCGGATCTCGCCGGCAAGTTGCAGAACGTCAAGTTCATTGACGGTGAGTTCTGGGTGGTCGGGGAAATGGGCGCCCTGTTTCGTGGCTCCGCGGACGCCGGCGACTGGCAGATGCTGGGGCTGGACGAAGATATCAATCTGAACTTCATCAGCGCCGGCGTGGATGGCGATCTGTGGATAGCCGCCGAGTTCGGTCGCCTGTTGCGCAGCCGCGATGGTGGTCGCACTTGGAGCGTTCAGGAACTCGGCAGCGAAAGCCTGCGGGCGCTGCACTTCCACGACACCACGGGTATCGCCGTGGGTAATCGGGGCCAGGTATTCATCAGTCATGACGCCGGTGACAACTGGAAGCAGCTGCCGGCCTTCACCAGCGAGCACCTGTTCGACGTGGTTGAGCGCGACGGTCAATGGCTGGTCACCGGGGCGCGTGGCGCACTGTTCAGGACCGATGATCCCGAGCGGCAATGGCAGGCCTGGGCTCCGGAGGGACTCGACATGAGCTACCACAACCGCCTGTTGGCCACCGCCGACGGTGTGGTGTTGATCGGGCAGCAGCTGGGACTGCTGCATGGGGACCAACTGCAAATCTGGCCCGGAGAACAATAATCATGAACTATCTTGCAACCCGCACGGCGCGCCTGAGCGCCTGGGCCATTCGTCATCGGCTGCTGGTGCTGAGCCTGGTTGGGCTCATTACCCTGGGCTTTGCCCTGGTACTCAGTGGACTGGATATACGCACCCGCTTCAGTGACATGGTTCCCCATGACCATCCCTATGTGAAGGTGCACCAGCAATACCAGGACAGCTTCGCGGCCAGTAACCGCGTGACCATCCTGGTCAAGGCGCGCGAAGGTGACATCTTTCGTCAGGAGATTCTCCGGGAGATCCAGCGCATCACCGTAGGCCTGCAGCAGGTGCAGGGGGTCAACCCCATGCAGATCACCTCGCTGGCATCGAAGAAGCTCAAGCGCGTCAATGCCTCCAGCGAAGGTATTGAAACGCGGCCGCTGATGTGGCCCGACCTGCCCAGCACCGCGGAGCAGATGCGTGACCTGCGCCAGGCCGTGCTGAACAATCCGCTGGTGTATGGCCTGTTCGTCGATCGGGACCTGGGTTCCGCGCTGATCCAGGTCGACTTCTACGATCACCTGGTGGACTACAGCAAGATCTTTCCGCAGATCCAGGCTTTGCTGGATGCATCACCGGTTGCCGATCAGGTGAGCCTGCATCTGGTCGGCGAGCCCATCCTCTATGGCTGGGTGTCGCACTATCTGGATGAGACCGTGGGCATCGCCATTCTGTCGCTGGTGGCCATGCTGGTGCTGCTGTTCGTGTTCGCCCGTACCTGGCGGGGCACCATACTGCCGCTGATCGCCGGCGTGGTTGCGGCGATCTGGGCGCTGGGGATCGGCACCCTGCTGGGCTACAACTTCGATCCGCTGGTCATCGTCGTGGCCTTCATCATTACCGCCCGGGCGTTTTCCCACTCGGTGCAGATGATTACCCGCTTCGATGACCTGGTGCTCGAAGGCGGCGAGCCGGATACCCGCAAGGTGGCCGAGCAGACCATGCGTGAGCTGTTCCGTCCGAGCATGCTGGGGCTGTACGCCGACGCTGGCGCCATCCTGTGCGTGATGCTGACGCCGATCCCGCTGCTGCACAAGGTTGCCATCGTCGGCGCGATCTGGGTGATGAGCATTACCGTATCGGCGGTGTTTCTCACCCCCGTGCTGTTGTCCTATATCCGTCGCCCGCAGGGTTATGCCCACCCGTTCAACCTGGATGGCTTCATGCGGGCGATCCTGGTGGGCGCCAAGTGGGTGGTGCGTTCCCGTGCGCGCTACTGGGTTGGCCCGATCACCCTGGTGTTCGTGGCAGGTTGCATGTTCGAAGCCACCAGGATCAACGTCGGTGATGCCAGCGACGGCTCGCCGATCCTCTGGCAGGACTCGCAGTTCAACCGCGACAGCGCCCTGATCAACCAGCTGTACCCCGGCTCCGAGCAGATGTTCGTGGTGCTCGAAGGTGGCGAGCTGGACGCGATGAAGCGCCCGGAGGTACTGGACTGGATGCTTCGCTTCTCACGCTATATGGAGCGCCAGCCGGAGATCGGCGGTGCCGTGTCGCTGGCCGATATCGTCATCGACATCCGGCGCAACCTCTACGAGGGCAATCCCCGCTACGGCGAGCTGGGCGCCAGCAGCATGGAGAACGGCGAGCTGATCAGCTTCTATATGCAGGGAGCCGACCCGGATGATCTCAACCAGTTCGTCGATGTGGTGTTCAACAATGCCTCGGTGACGCTGTTCTTCCGTGACCACAAGGGTGACACCCTGCGCAAGGCGACCCACTACGCCAACCAGTTCATTGCCGAGAACCCGCTGGAGGGAGTCGAGGTCAAGCTGTTCGGTGGCGTGCTTGGCATCATCGCCGCCGTCAACGAGATTCTGCTATCCGACCAGATCGAGGCGATCGCCCTGGCCTTCCTGGTGGTGGTGACCTGCTGCCTGGTGGTGTATCGCTCATCGGTCAGCGGCATCTTCTTCATCATCCCGGTGCTGATCTCCAACGTGGTGACCTTCGCCTTCATGGCCTGGCAGGGCATCGGCATGAGCATCAGTACCCTGCCGGTAGTGGCGCTGGGCATCGGCCTGGGGGTGGACTACGCCTTCTATATCGTCGATTCGATGAAGGAATACCTGGAGAAGCACCCTGAGGCCGAGCACCTCGATGCCGTGCTGCAATCGCTGGGTTCGGCGGGCCGTGGTGTGGTGCTGACTGCCTTCACGCTATCGGCCGGCGTGCTGTTCTGGTCCTTTTCATCACTGCGTTTCCAGGCGGAGATGGGCATGTTGATCGGCCTGTGGCTGGCCGTGTCAGCGTTGACCTCGCTCTTCGTCATGCCTTCGCTTGCGCTGGTGTTCAAACCCAACTTCATCTTTGGCGCCAGCCAGTCGAACCACGCCCCAACAGAGGGCAACCTCACCAACCTGAATACATCGGGAAATGAATATGAGCGCGTATAAAAAGACAAAATCGAGCGCCATGCGGACTTCTCTTGCCTGTGCGGTAATGGCGGCAAGTCTGGGAGCGCATGATCTAGCCAGGGCTGAAGGCGGGTTTTTCGAGGACTGGGAGGTCAGCGGTTATATTCGCGAACACCTCTCGTGGAACCTCGAGAATCCCTATCTCATGGATACACGGGACCCGAACGGGCTGGTAGGTGCCGAGGGACGCGGCAACTATCGCTATGACCTGTCCATGGCCCGCACCATCCTCAAAGTCAACCTGTACAAGGACCTGGGCAATTCTCAGTTGTATATCTCCGGCCGCGCGGCCCGGGAGATCGAGACCAACTACCTCAAGGACCTGCAGCGGGCGATGGACCGCAACGCGGCATCGGACCTGTTCAGCAACCGCAACAAGTCCGCCGTGGACCTGATGGACGATGTCTACAACAGCGAGGAGATCCGCGAGTTCTGGTGGCAGACTGATGTGCGACCCACTACCTCGCTGAAGCTGGGCAAGCAGCAGGTGGTCTGGGGCGAAACCGACTTCTTCCAGTCACTGGACGTGATCCACGGGTATGACAACCGTATTCGTTCCTTCCTGGAGCCGGAAAACGAGGACTCGCGCAAGCCGTTGTGGATGATCAATCTGGTGGAGCGGTTCGATAGCCTGGATGGCAGCCTGCAGGTGCTGTACATCCCCGGCCGGATGAACCGGGCGCGTGACCGCGGCAACAGCTTCGACCTGGAAGGTGGGCGCTGGGCCAACAATCCGAACAAGGGCATCACCTTCGAATCCGCCACCTTCGGTGCCGATGTGCCGTACAACTTCGACCACAAGGACGCGGATATGGACGATCCGTCCTACGGCTTGCGCTGGAAGGCCAGGGCCGGGGAATGGGAATACTCCCTGGGCTGGTTCCATGGCCCCTCGGTGAACCCGGTGATCAACCCCAACCCGAACAACCCGCTGGGGGTGGGTGATGCGGCCAGTGGCCGGCGCTTCGAGGGCGCCTACAAAGGCGATTACCGCTCCGATCCGAATTCCACAGTGGGCGAGTTGATCTTCCCGTTCGTGGATGTGTTCGGGGTGACGGCCAACCGCTATATCGAGTCGGTCGATGCGGTATTCTCGGCGGAAGTGTCCTATATCCCCGACTCGCCCTACAACGTTGGTGTACAGGCGGGTGAGGTCGGTGGTTGCGCCTTCTTCCCGGGTTTCTGCGGCATCATCGAAAAGGATGTGGTCAAGACCATGCTGCGTATGGACAAGCAGCTGAGCCTGCAGCGCTACCTCAAGACCAGCCGTCCGTCGTTCTTCTCGGTGCAGCTGTTCAATACCTGGATCACCAACTTCGACCGTGATGACGAAGTGGTCAACTCGGCCGGCTTCAGCGGCCGCGCCAAGGAGCATTCGACCATCGCCACGGCCATCCTGGCGACCAACTACGACAACGACCGGATCAACCCGGCGCTGGCGCTGGGTACCGACCTGAGCTATGGCGGCAGTTTCATCATCCCGAGTGTCGAGCTTGCCTATGGCGACCATTGGCGAGTGCGTGCCGAAGCGGACATCTTCTTCGATGACCAGCGGCAGAAGCGTGCCCTGCAGGGGTTCAACAACACCAACCTGTTCGGTTACTTCCATGGCAACGACCAGTTGTCGCTGCGGATCACCTACCAGTTCTGATTGGGAGACAACAAGAATGAAAAGCACCGTACATAGACTGACCGCAGCGCTGGCGCTGTCCTTCTCCATGGCTATGGTGGCACAGGCCGCGGAATTGGCGCCCGGTACCGTGATCAACAAGCAAAATCTCGATCAGCACATGGGCGATAGCTTCGAAGGCCACGGCATCGACAGCCTGCTGACCGAGCGGATGAAACTGCTGATCCAGAATGAGGGCTTGAGTCTGCGGCTCAAGGCCTCCGAACCCGTCACCCTGGGCAGGGACTACATGGCGGCGACCCAGGCCAATGCTGGCAAGGCCGTATACGATCCCGATACCCGTCTGGTCGAAGGTTGGGTGGCGGGCATGCCCTTTCCCGATGTCAGCGAGGATGACCCGCATGCTGCGGCCAAGCTGATCTGGAACCACCACTACGCACAGCCGATCAAGAACATGCAGGACTATCCGAACTTCGGCTACCTGTTCCTGAATGACAAGGTCGGCCTGGAGCGGCGTCAGCAGTGGGCATTCAAGCGCTACTTCATGAAGGGCCGGCTGGGTACCGACCAGGTGGTCGAGGGCGATGGCAGCATCCTGACCAAGACCCTGCTGTATGCGACCTATCCCAACGATATCCGCGGTCTGGGGCTGTTCACCATCCGCTATGACTCGCCCAAGCTGGAGGACTCCTGGGCTTATGTGAAGTCGGTGCGGCGCACCCGGCGCCTGTCGGGCGGTACCTGGATGGACCCGATCGGTGGTACCGACCAGCTCAACGATGATATCGAGATCTTCAACGCCCACCCGACCTGGTATCCGGAGTACAAGCTGCTGGGCAAGCGCTGGATTCTGGCGGTCGCCAACTCCACCGGCGAGACCTGGAACCAGAAGGCCTCCGGCAACGCCGAGTTCCCGGTGGTGGACCTGGACAACTGGCCGCACTGGAACCCGAATGATCACTGGGAGCCACGCCAGGTCTGGGTGCTGGAGGCTACTACACCACCGGAGCACCCCTACAGCAAGAAGGTCATGTACATGGATGTCGAGTTCCCGCGCTTCTATCAGGCCGAAGCCTATGACCGCCAGGGGCAGTTCTGGAAGTGGATGAACTATCACCTCAAGACCATAGCCACCGAGGATGGTGATGTCGGCATGATTTCCGCCGCGGGTTTCACCATCGATTACCAGCGGCGTCATGGCACGGTGTTCGTGCTCGGTGGACCGCGTTTGAACACGCCCGGTGTCACTGGTGACGACATTGCCCTGCGTGAACTGGAAAGAGCGGCACGCTAAGCTGATGGCCGGGGTGCCATGCACCCCGGTTTCCATAGCGCAACATAACGCCAATAAAAAAGTGCTGGAGGCAACATGAGTTTTCGTTTGGGTGCAGACGTGGGCGGCACATTTACCGACCTGCTTCTAATAAATGATGCAACCGGCGACAGTTATACTGCGAAGGTCCCTTCCACACCGCACAACCCCTCGATTGCGGTACTCAATGGCATAGAAAAACTGTGTCGGAATTCAGGAGTCCAGCCCTCCGATATCCGCTCGGTCATGCATGGCACTACGGTCGCGACCAATGCCATCCTGACACGGCGTGGTGCCAGGGTGGGCCTGGTCACCACCAAGGGCTACAAGCAGGTATTGCATATCGCCCGCTCCTTCGTGCCGGGCGGCCTGGGCGGCTGGGTTACCTTCAACAAGGGCGAGCTGCTGGCTCCCCTGGAATGGACAGTGGAAGCGGATGAGCGTCTCGATGCCCAGGGCAATGTGGTGCGCGAACTGGACCGCGAGGCCATGATCCGGGAACTGCACAAGCTCAGGGAGGCGGGTATCGAAGCCCTGACCATCAGCCTGGTCAATGCCTATGTGAGCGATGTGCATGAGCGGGCCGTGCTGGAGTTGGCGCAGCAGGTGATGCCGGGCGTGCCGGTGTCGCTGTCCTCCGAGGTGGTACCGGAGATGCAGGAATACGAGCGTACCGAAACCACCGTGGTCAACAGCTACGTACGGCCGGAAGTGGCGGCCTACATGGAGCACCTGCAGAACGAGCTGGTGCAGCGCCTGCGCCCGGATGTGCAACTGTCCATCCTGCGCTCCGACGGTGGCCTGGCGACCAGCCAGTCGGCCGCGGCAACGCCGGTCAACATGCTGCTGTCCGGGCCGGCCGGTGGTGTGGCCGGTGCCATCTGGTTCTGTTCACGGGTCGGGTTCAGCAAGGTGCTGACCTTCGACGTGGGCGGCACCTCGACCGATGTGGCGCTGATCGATAACAACCAGGCGCGTATTCGCCGGGAAACCCGGGTCGGGGATGTCGCCGTGCGGGCACCGTCGGTAGACGTGCGCACCGTCGGCGCTGGTGGCGGGTCGATCGCCACGGTGCCCGAGTTGACCAGGGCGCTGCGGGTCGGGCCGGAAAGCGCCGGCGCGGTACCGGGACCGGCGGCCTATGACCGCGGCGGTGAGCAGGCCACGGTGACCGATGCCAACGTGGTGCTGGGCTATCTGCCGGTAGAACAGAAACTCGGCGGTGATTTCCAGGTGCGCAAGGACCTGGCCGTCGCTGCGGTACAGCGGATCGCCGATGCCATGGGCGTGTCGCTGTACGATGCCGCCGAGGGTATCGTGCGTATCGCCACCGAACACATGTACGGCGCGCTGCGCCTGATCAGTGTCGAGCAGGGCTACGATCCCAGGGACTTTGCCCTGTGCGGCTTCGGCGGTGCCGGTCCGCTGCATGCCAACGCCATGGGTATCCTGATGAACTCCTGGCCGGTCATAGTGCCGCCATCGCCCGGCGTGCTGTGCGCCTATGGCGATGCCACCACCCGGGTCAAGGATGAGGCATCGCGCTCGCTGGTCAAGCGCATCAGTGATCTCGATACCGAGGAGGTTCTGCAACAGTTCCAGCAACTGGGCGACACCGTGCGTGACTCGCTGGCTTCGCAGGGTATTCCCGCAGAACTGCAACAGCTGACCTGCCAGGCGGACGTGCGCTACCAGGGCCAGGCCCTGCTGCTGACGCTGGATGTGGATCTGCAGGCGGTGCGCGAGCAGGGCCTGGCGGCCATCGTCAACGCCTTCGATGCCGAGCATGAGCAACTGTTCACCTTTGCCTTGAGTGAGGCGCACGAGCTGGTCAACCTGCGCGCCATTGCGCGTTCCCCGCGTCCGGAAATCACCGAGCGCATATTCGAAACCAGCGGCGTCAGCCTGCAGGATGCGGTGACTGGCACCTCGACCATCTACTTCTCCGGCAAGGACTACCAGGCCATCCTGTACCAGCGCCAGCGCCTGACCCCGGGGCTGGTGGTGCCCGGCCCGGCCATCGTCATGGAGATGGACTCGACCACAGTGCTGTTCCCCGGTTACGAAGCCGCTGTCGATCACGTCGGCAACCTATTGATTCGCCCCCAGGGCCAGGAGTAACGACAATGGTTGCGAAAATAAAGCAGACAAACAACACCCCGTTCCAACGTATCGAGGTGGACAATATCACCGTCGATATCGTCGAGAACGCCCTGGCCAATGCCCGTACCGAGATGGACGCGGTGCTGTTCCGTACCGCCATGAGTCCGGGTATCCGCGAGCAGGGCGATGCCTTCCCGATGATCGCCACCTCCGAAGGCAAGATGATCGTCGGCCAGTTCGGCTCCTTCATCACCGGCTTCCTCGACAGCTATGCCGGCGAGATCGAAGAGGGCGATATCTTCCTGACCAACGATCCTTACCTGTGCAATGGCGCGGTGAGCCACCTGCCTGACTGGCTGGTACTGATGCCGATCTTCAAGGATGGCCGGATCATCAACTACGCCGCCATGTTCGGCCATATGTCGGATGTCGGCGGGAAGGTGCCCGGCAGCCTGCCGACCAATGCCAGCACCATCTGGGAGGAAGGTATCCGCATTCCGCCGGTCAAGCTGTACCGCCGCGGGGAAATGAACGCTGACATGCTCGATGTCATCCTGCACAACGTGCGCATGCCGCGCTGGAACCGCTCCGACCTGAATGCCATCGTGGCGGCCTGCCGCACCGCGGGCAGGCGCTGCGTCGAGCTGGCCGAGCGCTTTGGCGACGACGCCTTCTACAGTGCGCAGCAGGAAATGCTCGACCGTACCCACCGTGCCATGCGTGAGGTCATCACCCGGGTGGTACCCGAGCAGCGTCAGGAATTCGAGGACTACATCTGTGACGATGGTGCCGGCCTGGGACCCTACACCCTGCGTTGCGCGCTGTGGCGGGAGGGCGACAAGGCCATCTTCGACTTCGAGGGCACCGACCCCCAGGCGCCGTCCTCGGTCAACTTCTACGTCAACGAGGAAATGTTCAAGATCTTCTTCGGTGCCTTGACCATCAGCCTCTACGATCCGGCGATCCTGCTCAACGATGGTTTCTATGACCTGGTGGAGGTGCGCATTCCGCAGGGCTCGATCCTCAAGCCGAACTTCCCTGCGGCGCTGTCGTGCCGTACCCACCTGCTGGGGCGCATCTTCGACATGATGGGTGGGCTGCTCGGCCAGGGCACACCGGAGGCGATGAATGCCGCCGGCTTCTCCGACTCGCCGCACTTCATGTATTCGGGTTACGACCAGAAGGGCGAATGGTTCCAGTTGTTCCAGATCGGCTTTGGCGGTATCCCCGGCCGGCCGGTGGGCGATGGGCCGGACGGCCACTCGTTGTGGCCGGGCTTTACCAACGTGCCCAACGAGTTCGTCGAGGCTTACTTCCCGTTGCGTATCGACACCTACGAGACCCTGGCCGATTCCGGCGGTGCCGGGTTGCATCGTGGTGGCAATGGCTTGCGCGTGGCCTACCGGCTGTTGGTGGACGGCGAGATATCCATTCACGATGACCGCTGGCTGACCTACCCCTGGGGCGTGAATGGCGGGGCGCCCGGCGCGCGCAGCCGCAAGGAGCTGCTCCGAGCCGATGGCAGCCGGCAGATACTGCCGGCCAAGTGCGACAACATCCAGGTCAAGGCCGGCGATCTGCTGCTGTTCGACACCTGGGGTGGCGGCGGTTGGGGGGACCCGCTGGCGCGTGATCCGGCTCTGGTGCTGCGTGATGTGCGCAAGGGTCTGGTCACTGTCGAGGGTGCACGGCGCTATGGTGTGGTGATGGGCGATGACGCCATTGACCAGCAGGCCACCGCCGCACTGCGCGAGCAACTGGCGGCAGAGCGCGGCGAAACCCAGCTGTTCGATCGTGGTGGCACGCTGGAGCAGCTCAAGGCGCGCTGTCTCGCGGAAACCGGCCTGCCGGCTCCGGCTACCCCGTCCTGGAACTGAGGTGACTATGGCTCTGGATTCACGTGTCCTGACCCCGGCCCAGCGCTATGCGCTGGTGCTGGTTGATCTGTCGGTAGGCTTTACCGACCCGCAACGCAGTCCGCTGGCCAGTTCCGCGGATGCGGTGGTAGCGGCCAATGCCCAGCTGCTGGCGGCGTTCCGCCGCCGCGGCTGGCCGGTGTTCTTCACTACCGTGGCGTATGACGACCCGGCCCAGGCCCGGGTGTTCCGGGAAAAGCTGCCGGTGCTGAACGTGCTGGCGGCGGACTCGCCGCTGGTGGCCATCGATCCACGACTGCAGCCCGCTGCGGACGAACCGGTGCTGGTGAAGTTCTGGGCCAGCGCCTTCTTCGGTACCCCGCTGGCGGAGCTGATCCGCCAGTCGGGGGCCGATGGCGTGATGGTCACCGGGCTGACCACCAGCGGCTGCGTGCGGGCGACCGCTGTGGATGCCCTGCAGCATGATTTCCGGGTGCTGATCCCGGAGCAGGCGGTGGGGGATCGTGACGCGCAGGCGCATGCCGCCAACCTCAGGGACCTGGACCTCAAGTATGCGGACGTGCGCTCGCTGGAGGAATGTCTTGCGCTGGTTGGCTAGCCCCTTGCTGCTGTGCCTGAGTGCCTGCGGCACTCACAGCGGTGGTGGCGCGCCTGCGGAGCTGCCCCGGCAGTCATCACTGTGCGAGCAGTACGTGGCGGCCTGGGTGGGGCACTTCCAGGCCAATGTCGCCCGTCTCGATGGCGCCGCAGCCGAGCTGAGGGGAGCCGAGCTGGAGCAGGCCAGGCAGGCGCTGGGGGTGGCTGGTGTGGATGAGCGCAGCTGTAGCCGCCCGTTCTGCATCATCCAGCCGCAGGCGGGGGGCAGGCTGACCAGTTACTGCGGCTACCGGGTGGCCAGCGGCACGTCCGACGAACTCTATCGCTGGGTTCCCTGGGTGCCCCAATCCCGTTGAGGTTGGGCGCGCTCCTGATAATTGATTCTCGAGGTAGGTATGGGAGCAAAAACGCTCTATGACAAGCTCTGGGATCGGCACCGGGTGGCCGAGATGCCGGACGGTTCGACGCTGCTGTATATCGATCGCCATCTGCTGCACGAGGTCACCTCGCCCCAGGCATTCTCCAACCTGCGCCAGGCTGCGCGCCAGCCCTGGCGCCGCGATACCAGCCTGGCAACGCCGGATCACAACGTGCCGACGCTGTCCCGCGAGCAGGGCATCGGCGGCGTGGCTGACCCGATCGCCCGGCAGCAGATCGCGACTCTGGAAAACAACAGTCGTGATTTCGAGATCCCACTGTTTTCCCTGGACGATGCGCGCCAGGGCATAGTGCATATCGTCGGGCCCGAGCAGGGTTTTACCCTGCCGGGGCTGACCCTGGTCTGCGGCGATTCCCACACCGCTACCCACGGCGCCTTTGCGGCGCTGGCCCATGGTATCGGCAGCAGTGAGGTGGAGCATGTACTGGCGACCCAGACCCTGCGCAGCCGCAAGCTGAAGAACTTCCGTATCCAGGTCAATGGCAGGCTGGCGCCGGGCATCACCGCCAAGGATCTGGCCCTGTACATCATCGGCCACATCGGCACGGCTGGCGGCAGCGGTCATGCGCTGGAGTTCACTGGCACGGCGATAACCGCGCTGAGCATGGAAGGTCGCATGACCCTGTGCAACATGAGCATCGAGGCGGGGGCGCGGGTCGGACTGATAGCCTACGATGAGGTCACCGAGCGCTACGTTCGCGGTCGGCCCATGGCGCCGATGGGCGAGGCCTGGGAGCAGGCGGTGGGGTACTGGCGCAGCACCCTGCATTCCGATGCGGATGCCGATTTCGACAAGCATATCGAGTTCGATGCCCGGGACGTGCAGCCACAGGTGACCTGGGGTACCTCACCCGAGATGGTGGTCGCCATTGATGGCCGTGTGCCCGACGACGGGCAGGCCCGGGACGCCATCCAGCGCATGGACTGGCAGCGTGCACGCAGCTACATGGGGATCGAGCCGGGTCAGCCACTGGCCGGACTGCCGGTGGATCGGGTGTTCATCGGTTCCTGTACCAATGCACGTATCGAAGACCTGCGCGCCGCCGTCGCTATCCTGCGCGACCGCCGGGTGCACAGCCGGGTTCGCCAGGCGCTGGTGGTGCCCGGTTCCGGACTGGTGCGCCTGCAGGCCGAGCGCGAGGGGTTGGATCGCATCTTCAAGGCGGCCGGATTCGAGTGGCGTGCGCCGGGCTGTTCCATGTGCCTGGGCATGAATGCCGACCGGCTCAACCCCGGGGAACGCTGCGCGGCCACCTCCAATCGCAACTTCGAAGGGCGCCAGGGCAAGGGCGGCCGCACCCATCTGATGTCCCCGGCAATGGCGGCTGCCGCCGCGGTGGCGGGTGAGCTGGTCGACTTCAGGAGCCTGTGACACATGCAACCACTGATCACGCATTCGGGAACCATCATTCCCTTGAACCGGGCCAACATCGATACCGACATGTTGTTGCCCAAGCAGTACCTGAAAAGCCTGGAATCCCATGGCTTCGGTGCCTTTCTGTTCGATGACGAGCGTTATCTGGACCCGGGGGAAATCGACACGCCACTGGCCTCACGGCGGGAGAATCCCGATTTCATCCTCAATCAGGAGCCCTATCGACACGGCAGCGTGGTGCTGGCCCAGGCCAATTTCGGCTGTGGTTCCAGCCGCGAACATGCGGTCTGGGCGCTGCGGGATTTCGGCGTGCGGGTGATCATCGCCCCCAGCTTCGGCGATATCTTCAGCAATAACTGCTTCAACAACGGCCTGCTGCCGCTGACCTTGCCCCAGGCTGACATCGACCAACTGTTCGCCCTGACACAGGCTGATACCGGCCTGCAGGCGCAGCTGGACCTGGTTGAAAAGACCCTGCGGGTCGGTAGCCATGACTGGGCCTTCGAGCTTGACGAGGGGCGTCGCCAGCGGCTGCTCAGCGGGCTGGACGAAATTGGTGAGACTTTGCAATATGCTGGGCGTATAAAGGATTACGAGGCCGGAAGACGGCGGGAGGAGCCCTGGGTTTTCCGTGCCTGAGCACTGTTCCCTCCCTATAACAATAAAAGAGGTCAGAAGGTGGAATTTGCCAATGCGGAACTGGATCGGGTCAGGGTGTGCCTGATCGGCAACTCCAAGCTGAGCCGGCTGGTGCATAGCCTCATCCCCGAGTTCGAGGCCCTGGCCAGCATCACCATCATCGACAACATCTTCAATGATGCGGTGCGCGCGGCGCGGGATCTGATCGAACGCCAGGCGGTGGATGTGTTCATCAGCGCCGGCGCCAACGCCTTCTATCTGAAGGACACCTTGCCGATACCCGTGCTGGGGCTGAAGGTGGAGCAGGCGGACCTGATCCAGGCGGTACTCACTGCCCGGCGGATTTCCTCGCGCATCCTGCTGCTCACCTACGAGCGGCAGGAAACCAACGTCGAAATGCTCGGGTTGTTCGATGACTTTGAGCTGTCGCACCACACCTACAGTACCGCCGAGCACGCCAAGGAACTCTTCCATAACCTGCGCGACCAGGGGTTCGGCGTGGTCATCGGCTCCAGTTATGCCTGCGATCTGGCCGAGCAATGGGGGCTGGATTCGGTACTGCTGTATTCGCGCGAGTCCTGCCGCAACCTGATCCGCAAGGCGATACGCCACGCTGGCGCGGCCAAGCGTCAACAACAGCAACGTGCGCTGGTGCAGTTTCTGCTGGAGCAGTCGAGCAATGCCCAGATACTGACCAACCGCGAGGGCGCTATCGTGGCCTGGAATACCGGCGCCACCAACCTGGTACCTTCGATAGCGCGCCGCCGTTGGCTGGATGGCCTGGTCGATGCCAGGGTGCTGGAAGCCGACAGTATCAGCGCCGAAGGGCTGTTACTGGGTGAGCGCTTGTGCAGCCTCAGCAAGCAGCCCTTCGAGGTCGAAGGTGAGCGTGTCGGTTTCCTCTACCATCTGGTACCCAGCCCGGTGGCCCTGGAGAAGGGTGATAACCGCCGGCTGGTATACCACTCCAGCCGCATGGCCGACGTGCAGAACCAATTGCTGATCTACGGGGCCACGCCCAGTACCGTGCTGATCCGCGGCGAAACGGGTACCGGCAAGGAGCTTGCCGCACGCCAGGTGCACGAGGTCAGTGCCCATGCGGACGGGCCCTTCGTCGCCATCAACTGCGGTGCCATTCCGGCCGAGCTGTTCGAGTCGGAACTGTTCGGTTATGCCGAGGGCGCCTTTACCAGCGCCAAGAGTGGTGGCAAGTCGGGCCTGCTGGAGAGCGCCAACGGAGGTACCTTCTTCATGGACGAGATCAACTCGCTGCCGCTGGCCCAGCAGGCCAAGCTGCTCAGGGTACTGCAGGAGCGGGAGGTCTCGCCGGTCGGCTCGCGGCGCTCCATCCCGCTGGATATCAAGTTCGTCGCGGCGGCCAACGTTGACCTGATGGAGGAGGTGCGGGCAGGGCGTTTTCGTGAGGACCTGTACTACCGCATCAGTACCTTCCAGGTGCACATTCCGCCACTGCGTGAGCGTCAGGAGGATATTCCGGTACTGACCGAGTTTCTCATGCGCAACGAGTCGCTGCGCTACGGCATCGAGGTGGCCATCGACGAACTGGTCAAGGGCGTCACGCCGATCTTCCGGCGCTACCGCTGGCCCGGTAACGTGCGGGAACTGGAAAACTACGTCGAGCGCCTGGTGGTATCGCTCAAGCTGTACGGCAACTGGGAAGTGCTGGTGGAAGCGCTGCCGAGGATCCTGCCCGAACTCTACGAACAACCTCCGGCGGAGCCACGGGGTGGACACCTGCATAACATCGAGCAGGAGGAAATCGTCAAGGCGTTGCAGATGTTCGGTGGCAACAAGGGCCAGGCCGCGGAGTACCTCGGCATCAGCCAGACCACGCTGTGGCGGCGGCTCAAACGGTTGCGCGGTGGGGAGGAGGAGTTGTAGCGGGCTGCAGCTCAGTCTGCACGCGCCCCGCGCATGGCGATGGCCTCGATCTCGAACATGAGTTGGGGCATCGCCAGCGCCTTTACCTCGACAATGCTGTCGGCCGGATAGGGCGCGCGGAAGTAGCGCCGGCGCAGCTCGACCACCTCGGGAAAATACTGCATGTCGGTCATGAAGATGGTGACCTTCACCACGTCCCCGAGCCCGGAACCCGCAGCCTCGAGAACCGCCTGCAGATTGTCGAAGGCGGTTTCGGCCTGTAGCCGAAAGTCACCTGCACCCACCACCTCGCCCTGACCATCGAGCGCGGCCTGCCCCGAGACGAAGATCCACTCGCCAACGGCTATCGCCTGCGACAGGGCGAAAGGCTCGAAGGGGTCCGGTTGGGTCTGTATACGCTGCATGACAACACTCCAGTGGCAGATGGCAGGGATAACCGAGCAAGAAACGCACCAGAGGCGCAAAACCTTGGTCCCAGCGACCGATTTGCCAGTGGCTGTTCGCTGACAAGCGGTTGCCCACTGCAATCTGCAACGAAGCGCTTCATCCTGAACCGGCCCATCGCCGTGTCCGAGTACAGGGAGGCCGGGCTGGCATGGCCGGCAAGACCTTGGCACCCATATTGCTGAAAGGGTTGTTGGCACGTCCGGGAGGTGAAGGGCCGGGAGCTTTCGAGCTTCGGCTCGCATCTGTGTACCGGCCGGAGAATCTGGGGGCAGGGGGGGTATGAATCGATTATGGGTCATGGCGGCACTACCGCCGATGGTCTGGGGCAGTACCTATCTGGTCACCACCGAATGGTTACCTGCGGATCGGCCGCTGACCGCTGCGGTGCTGCGCATCCTGCCGGTAGGGCTGTTGATGGTGCTGTTGACCCGCCACCGGCCGCAGCGGGCCGAGTGGCCGCGCCTGCTGTTGATCAGCGCGCTGTGCATGTCGCTGCTGCATTGGCCATTGTTCGTCAGCGCCTATCGCCTGCCGGGCGGGCTGGCGGCCTTACTGATCTGCACGCAGCCACTGTTGGTGGTGGTCTTTGCCTGGTTGCTGTTTCGCCAGCATACCGCCAGGCAGATGCTGCTGGGCGTGTTGCTGGGCCTGGTCGGGGTTGCCCTGGTACTGGTCTCGCCAAGCCGGCTGGTCTGGGACGGGGTCGGCATCTTCGCCGCCACGGTGGCGGCTGTCAGTATGGCGCTGGGCACCCTGTTGATCAAACGCTGGCAGATGCCCATCCCGCTGCTGGCCTTCACCGGATGGCAACTGCTGCTGGGTGGATTGCTGTTGCTGCCGTTGATGCTCTGGTACGAGGGGCTGCCACCGCCGGTCAGCCACAGCGAGCTGGGAGGCTATCTTTATCTGGCGTTGCTGGGCACCGGACTGCCCTACCTGCTGTGGTTCCGGGCCTTGCGCGGGCTGGATCCGGTGTTTATGTCGATCTTGTTGCTGCTCAGCCCGTTGTCGGCCCTGGCATTGGGCTATTGGTTCCTCGGGCAGGGGCTGACTGTCTGGCAATGGCTTGGGGCTGGTTGTGTGTTTGCCGGGATAGTGCTCAGTCAGTGGCGTTTCGGGACACCAGTGGCAAAGGCTGGCTAATCCCGTCGAATTCGACGGGTTTAACGGGCAGCTCTCCAACCCCATCGAATTCGATGGGGTTATCGTCGCGCTAATGTCATCGAATTCGATGACTTTGGCTCAGTTACCCCTGCCAAATCAGGAGTCCGCTGCCGCTATGGGTTATGCTCTACCCCATAACCCACCCACCGGAGAAAGCCATGTCCCGCCTCGTTACCGTCGCCGCCACCCAGATGAGCTGCAGCTGGGATCGCCAGGCCAATATCGCCAAGGCCGAGCAACTGGTGCGCCAGGCCGCTGCCCAGGGAGCGCAGATCATCCTGATCCAGGAGCTGTTCGAGACGCCGTATTTCTGCCAGAAGCCCAACCCGGAGTATCTGCAGCTGGCCACCACGGTGGAGGACAACCCGGCCATTGCGCACTTCCAGAAGATCGCCCGGGAGCTGCAGGTGGTGTTGCCGATCAGTTTCTTCGAGCTGGCGGGGCGGGCGCGCTTCAACAGCATCGCCATCATCGATGCCGATGGGCGCAATCTGGGGGTGTACCGCAAGAGCCATATCCCGGACGGCCCCGGTTATCACGAGAAATACTATTTCAATCCCGGCGATACCGGTTTCAAGGTGTGGAAGACCCGCTACGCGACCATCGGCGTGGCGATCTGCTGGGACCAGTGGTTCCCCGAGTCCGCCCGCGCCATGGCCCTGCAGGGAGCGGAAATCCTGTTCTATCCCACGGCCATCGGCAGCGAGCCGCATGATGCCTCGATCACCTCCAAGGATCACTGGCAGCGGGTGCAGCAGGGCCATGCCGGGGCCAACCTGATGCCGCTGGTGGCCAGCAACCGGGTCGGTCGTGAGGAGCAGGATGGTTATGACATCACCTTCTACGGTGCATCCTTCATTGCCGACCAGTTCGGCGAGAAGGTGCAGGAGGCCAATGCCACGGATGAGACCGTGCTGGTGCAGCAGTTCGACCTGGATCAGCTGGAACATATCCGCGCCGCCTGGGGGGTGTTCCGCGATCGTCGGCCGAATCTGTATGGCCCACTGAAAACCCTGGATGGTTCGCTGGAGTCCTGATTCATGTACACCTTGCACAGCACACCCCGCGCCGACGGCTATGCCATGCCCGCCGAGTGGGCGCCGCACAGCCAGACCTGGATGCTCTGGCCGGAGCGGCCGGATAACTGGCGCCTTGGCGCCAAGCCGGCACAGGCCGCGTTTGCCGAAGTGGCGCGGGCGATTGCCGGCTTCGAGCCGGTGACCGTCGGCGTGTCGGCGGCGCAGTACAGCAATGCCAGCCTGCAACTGGATCACCCGGCGATTCGGGTGGTGGAGATCAGCAGCGACGACGCCTGGGTGCGCGACACCGGCCCGACCTTCGTCACCAATGGCCAGGGCGGCCTGCGCGGTGTGGACTGGACCTTCAACGCCTGGGGCGGCTTCGACGGCGGGCTCTATTGGCCATGGAATCGTGATGACCAGGTGGCGGACAAGATCCTCGGCCTGGAGCGCTGCCCGCGCTACCGCACCGAGGGTTTCGTGCTGGAGGGCGGGGCCTTCCACGTGGACGGCGAGGGCACCCTGATCACCACCGAGGAGTGCCTGCTCAACCCCAATCGCAACGCCCATCTGCAACGCCATGAGGTCGAACAGATGCTGCACGACTATCTGGGCGTCGAATGCATCATCTGGCTGCCGCAGGGCCTGTATAACGATGAAACCGATGGGCATGTGGACAACTTCTGCTGTTTTATCCGTCCCGGTGAGGTGCTGCTGGCCTGGACCGACGATCCGGACGATGCCAACTATCCCCGCTGCCAGGCTGCACTGGCGGTGCTGGAGCAGGTGGTGGATGCCCAGGGCCGGCAACTGACCGTGCACCGGGTGCCGATCCCCGGGCCGATTCATGCCAGCAAGGCGGAGTGTGAGGGAGTGGACCAGGTGCCGGGTAGCCAGCCGCGCTCGCCCGGCATCCGCCTGGCCGGCTCCTATGTGAATTTCCTGATCGTCAATGGCGGCATCATCGCGCCGTCCTTTGACGACCCGCGGGATGCCGAGGCCCAGTCCGTGCTGGAGTCGCTGTTTCCCGAGCGCCGGGTGGTGATGGTGCCGGGGCGGGAAATACTTCTTGGTGGCGGCAATATCCACTGCATCACCCAGCAGCAGCCGGCGGTGTAAGCGAAGCGGCTGCCCAGCGGGGCAAAATCGGATTATAGTCTGCTCGCCTGTCCGGCAATGCCGTATTGTCGAGCGGGCCCTCTCAATCGAGTAGAAAAAGGACACCCCATGCACTTTGCTCATCGTGCCGTTGCCCTGCCGCTGGCCGGGTTGGCGATCCTGCTGTCTGGCTGCAATGAACCCGCTGCTAAAACCGCCGTGCCGGTAAGCGATATGCCGGCCAGCCTGGCCGGAGAGCTGACCAGCCAGAGTAACGTCAACCTGAACGATGGTTCGCGTAACCAGAGTTTCGAACTGCAACTGCAGGCCGGTACGCTGTATCGGGTCAGTAGCAGTGGCGCCCTCAAGCAGCCAACCTTGCTGTTACTGTCCGAAGACAACCGCCCGGTCAGCGGACCGCGGGCCGAGCAGCTCTACCTGCAGCCGGAGCAGGACGGTCTCTACCGCCTGGCGATCAGCGGCAGCAGCCCCAGCGATTTCGGTCCGTTCCGCCTGGAGCTGAACACGGCGGAACTGACCAGCGAGGGTGAGCTGCAGCCGGGAGCGGATATCCTCGGGCACCTGGGTTCCGGCACGAAGCAGGGCGGCAACCGCTACACCCTGCAGATTGCCGAGCCGGGGTTGTACGAGCTGCTGCTACGCTCCGACGAGTTCGACACGGTACTGAAACTGCGTGGTGCAGGTGTCAACCGTACCGATGACGATGGTGCCGGCGGTACCGATTCTCGCCTGCTGACCATGCTGCAGGAGGGCAGCTACCAGGTCATCGCCGGTGGTATCGATGCGGCTGATGAGGGCATCTACAGCCTGAGCTTCAAGCGCTGGGAGATGCCCGAGGGTATTACTCTCAGCGATGGGGACCAGCTGAAGCTTAATGAAGAGCGCTCCGGCATGCTCACTGGCCACCCACAGAGTTATACGCTGGTGATCGAGCAGGCCGGGCTGCTGCAGGTGAGCATGCGCTCGGATGACTTCGACAGCCTGCTGGAGTTGAATGGCCAGGGCATCAATACCCGCGACGATGACAGCGGCGGGGATCGTGATGCCTTGATCAGCGTGGCGGTCGAGCCGGGCAGCTACCGGATCAAGGCGGCGCAGCTCGATGGTGTGGACGGCATGTTCACCCTGGCTGCCGAGCTGTCCGAGGTGGCCATGCTGGGTGACAGCATCACGGCTGGCGAGACCCGGCTAGGTCGTCTGGTGACCGGACAGCCGGTCGCTACCCAACTGAACATCGGCGAGGCGGGGCTGTATCGCATTACCCTGCGCTCATCGCAGTTCGATGCGCTGCTCGGGTTGCAGGGTGCCGGGCTGGAGGAGCAGGACGATGACAGCGCCGGCGGCACCAACGCCCAGCTTGAGCTGTGGCTGGACGCGGGCGACTACCAGTTGCTCAGTGGCAGCTATGGCGATGAGGGAGAGGGCAGCTTCGTGCTGTCGGTCAGCGCGCCGCTGTAGGATCAGGCTGTTCCTGCTGCTCCTGTGCCAGCTCGTCGAGCTGGCACAGGGTGCATTCACCCTCATCCGGATGGTTGCTTTCCACATAGCGTACCCGGCGCCGTGCCGACTGCCGGTCGGCACTGACGCGATAACGCGGGCGGTCAGCGGATTCGCGCTGCATTACTGCCCCAGCAGCGCGCGGCCACGCTGTACAGCGGCCCGAACCTGGGCCGGCGCGGTACCGCCGATATGGTCACGGGCATTCACTGAGCCTTCCAGGGTCAGCACCTCGAACACGTCCTGTTCGATCTGGTCGCTGAAGCGGCGCAGCTCCTCCAGGCTCATCTCGGCCAGGTCCTTGCCACTGTCCACACCGTATTTCACCGCATGGCCGACGATCTCATGGCAGTCGCGGAACGGCAGGCCCTTGCGCACCAGGTAGTCGGCCAGGTCGGTGGCGGTGGAGAAGCCGCGGCGGGCCGCTTCGCGCATGACCTCGATGCGCGGCTGGATCGCCGGGATCATGTCGGCGAAGGCGCGCAGGCTGTCGCGCAGGGTGTCGGCGGCGTCGAACAGCGGCTCCTTGTCCTCCTGGTTGTCCTTGTTGTAGGCCAGCGGCTGGCTTTTCATCAGGGTCAGCAGGCCCATCAGGTGGCCATACACGCGGCCGGACTTGCCGCGCACCAGTTCCGGCACGTCGGGGTTCTTCTTCTGCGGCATGATCGACGAGCCGGTGCAGAAGCGGTCAGGCAGCTCGATGAAGTTGAACTGGGCACTGGTCCACAGCACCAGCTCCTCGGAGAAGCGTGACAGGTGCATCATCGCCAGCGAGGCGGCGGCGCAGAATTCGATGGCGAAGTCACGATCGGATACGCCGTCCAGCGAGTTGCCGGAAACGGCCTCGAAGCCCAACAGCTCGCAGGTCAGGTTGCGGTCGATGGGGTAGGTGGTGCCGGCCAGCGCGGCGCTGCCCAGCGGCATGCGGTTGACCCGCTTGCGGCAGTCGAGCAGGCGCTCGCGGTCACGGCAGAGCATCTCGAACCAGGCCAGCAGATGGTGGCCGAAGGTCACCGGCTGGGCGGTCTGCAGGTGGGTGAAGCCGGGCATGATCACCGCCGCGTGCTGCTCGGCCTGCTCCAGCAACCCGCGCTGCAGGCGCTCCAGTTCGGCGACGATGATGTCGATCTCCTCGCGCAGCCACAGGCGAATATCGGTAGCCACCTGGTCGTTGCGCGAGCGGCCGGTGTGCAGCTTCTTGCCGGTGATGCCGATGCGGTCGGTCAGGCGGGCCTCGATGTTCATGTGCACGTCTTCCAGGTCCACCCGCCAATCGAACTGCCCCGTCTCGATCTCGGTCTGGATCGCCTGCAGCCCGTCGATGATGCTGTCGCGCTCGGTTTCACTGAGCACGCCGACCTTGGCCAGCATGCTGGCGTGGGCGATGGAGCCCTGGATGTCGTGTTTGTACAGGCGCTTGTCGAAATCGACCGAGGCGGTGAAGCGGGCGACGAAGGCGTCCACCGGCTCGCTGAAGCGGCCGCCCCAGGATTGGTTGGTAGTCTGATCTTGGCTCATGTGTCGGATCGTTCCGCAGCTGTGATGTGAAAAGGCGCATAGCATAGCATTTCCGGCTTGCGCCATGGCGCCCGGCTGGCGGACACTGCGCGCATGAAGAATGGATTCTGGTCATTGTTGAGCAAGCCCCAGGCGGGGGAGGACTTCTTCCTCCCGGACCTGTGTTCGTCCGTGGCGGTGTTCACCCTGGTGGTGCTGGCCGAGCTGATGGTGCTGGTCCTGGTGCTGGCCCAGCCGATCGGCGACGGCTTCGACTGGCTGCAACTGGCGATGGCCTCGCTGTTCGTGCAGTGGATAGTGCTGCTGTCCGCGGCCCTGCTGTGTCGCCTGCGCAACTGGATGCGGCGGCGCCCGCTGGGACTGGCGATCGCCTGCTGCTATGCGGTGGTGGTGGGGCTGGCGCTGCTGTTCACCGTACTGGCCGACTGGGTATTGCAGCAGGGCATGGCTGGACGCCCACCATTGCATGGCGAGCAATTGCTGCGCCACGGGCTGATCGCGCTGATCATGACCAGCATGCTGCTGCGCTACTTCTACCTGCAGCAGCAATGGCAGCTGCATAACCAGGCAGCCCTGCAGGCGCGCCTGCAATCGCTGCAGTCGCGCATCCGCCCGCACTTCCTGTTCAACAGCCTCAACAGCATCGTCAGCCTGATCGGCAGCCAGCCGGCACGGGCGGAGAGCGCGGTGCTGGACCTGTCCGACCTGTTCCGTGCCAACCTCACCGATACCGATGCACTGGCCACCTGGGGCGAGGAGCATCGCTTGTGCCTGGGCTACCTGCGCATCGAGCAGTACCGCCTGGGCGAGCGCCTGCAGGTGTCCTGGCAGGTCGAGGAGCTGCCGGCGGCGCTGCCGATGCCGCTGCTGACCCTGCAGCCGCTGCTGGAGAATGCCATCCTGCATGGCCTGCAGCCGAGCATCAGGGGGGGCGATATCCGGGTCAGTGGCCACTACCGCGAGGGCCGCGTTGAACTGCTGGTCTCCAACAGTTGTCCACAGCAATCGGAGCACCAGGGAGCCAGCATGGCCCTGAACAATATCCGCGCACGCCTGGCCGCCCTGTTCGGACCGGCGGCCCGGGTCGAAGCGTGGCAGGACGGGCCGCGCTACTTCAGCAGGCTGGTCTATCCTTGTAAGCAACCGTCCACTTAACGCACAGGAAGTCATTCAGGCATGAAAGTACTTATCGCCGATGATGAACCTCTTGCCCGGGAGCGTCTGGCCAGGCTGGTGTCCGCCTTGCCGGGCTACACCGCGCTGCTGGAGATGGCAGCCAATGGGCAGGAGGTGCTGGAACTGGTTGAAAAACTGCACCCGGACATCGTCCTGCTGGATATCCGCATGCCGGGCATGGATGGCCTGCAGGCGGCGGCACGCTTGTGCGAGATGCCCGATGCGCCGGCGGTGGTGTTCTGCACCGCGCATGGCGAATATGCGCTGGAGGCGTTCGCCGTGAGCGCGGTCGGCTATCTGCTCAAGCCGGTGCGCAGCGAGGACCTGGCCGAGGCGCTGGGCAAGGCGCAGAAGCTCAACCGCCTGCAGCTGGCCAGCCTTGGCAAGGCCGGCATCGCCAGCGAGACGCAGCAGGCGCGCAGTCATATCAGCGCGCGTACCCGCAAGGGCGTGGAGCTGGTGCCGATCGAGGATGTGCTGTATTTCGTCGCTGATCACAAGTATGTGACATTGCGTCACAGTGCTGGCGAGCTGCTGCTGGATGAGCCGCTGAAGGCGCTCGAGGATGAGTTCGGTGAGCACTTCGTGCGCATTCACCGCAATGCGCTGGTCGCGCGCAACCGCATCGGGCGGCTGCAGCGCAGCTCCATGGGGCATTTTCATCTGCACCTGAAGGGCCTGCCGGACGAGACCCTGACCGTCAGCCGGCGGCACGTGCCGGGGCTGCGCAAACTGATGGAAGGACTCTGACGCCAGGTTGGCAGGCCGGCGCGCATGGATGATAGCCGGGGCATGGCGTATCATGCCGGTTGGTACAGGACGAGAATCCCATGAGTCGACATCTGCGAATCGCCACCCGCAAGAGCGCACTGGCCCTGTGGCAGGCCGAATATGTGAAAGCGCGCCTTGAACAACTGCACCCCGAGCTGACCGTCAGCCTGGTGCCCATGGTCAGCCGCGGCGACAAGCTGCTGGACGCACCGCTGGCCAAGATCGGTGGCAAGGGCCTGTTCGTCAAGGAGCTGGAAGCCGCACTGCTGACCAACGAGGCCGACCTGGCGGTGCATTCCATGAAGGACGTACCCATGCAGTTCCCCGAAGGGCTCGGGTTGTACGTCATCTGCGAGCGGGAAGACCCGCGTGACGCCTTCGTTTCCAATACCTTCGAATCCATCGATGCGCTGCCCCAGGGCAGCGTGGTCGGCACCTCCAGCCTGCGCCGTCAGGCGCAACTGATGGCCCGCCGACCGGACCTGCAGATCCGCTTCCTGCGCGGTAACGTCAATACCCGCCTGGCCAAGCTGGATGCTGGAGACTACGACGCCATCATCCTCGCCGCCGCCGGGCTCAAGCGCCTGGGCTTCGACCAGCGCATCCGCAGCGCCATCGCCCCCGAGCTGAGCCTGCCGGCGGGTGGGCAGGGTGCGGTGGGCATCGAATGTCGCAGCGATGACAGCGAACTGCACGAGCTGCTGGCGCCGCTGAATGACCTGGACAGCGCCCTGCGGGTACGCGCCGAGCGTGCGCTGAACAATCGCCTGAACGGTGGCTGCCAGGTGCCAATCGCCTGCTATGCCGAGCGCAGCAATGGCGAGATCTGGCTGCGTGGCCTGGTTGGTGACCCGGATGGCCAGCGACTGCTGACCGCCGAGGCCCGCGGACCTGAATCCGAGCCGGAGCAGCTTGGCGTCGCGGTGGCCGAGGACCTGCTGCGCCAGGGTGCGCAACAGATTCTTGATGCGGTTTACCGGGAGGCCGACGGCCAGTGAGCGATGTGCTGCTGACACGTTCGCCGGAGGATAACCACCGCCTGGCTGCACTGTTGCAGCAGCACGGCATCACGGCGCGGAGCCTGCCGCTGCTGCAGATCGAACCGCAGCCGGAGACGCCGCAGCAGCGCAGCCTGATGCTGGAGCTGGACCGCTATCATGCGGTCATGGTGGTCAGCCCGATTGCTGCCCGCCTGGGTCTGGAGCGGCTGGATCAATACTGGCCGCAACCGCCGGTAGGGGTCGAATGGTTTGCCGTAGGAGGTGGCACCGCCGCGGTGCTGGAAGACTACGGACTGCCGGTGCAGATCCCGCGGGACGGCCAGGACAGCGAGGCGTTGTTGCGCTTGCCGGCCTGGCAGCGTCTGCTGGGCCTGCCCGATCTGCGCGTACTGATCTGGCGCGGCGAAGGTGGTCGCGAGCATCTGGCCGGGACCATCCGAGACGCGGGCGGTCGCGTCGATCTGCTGGAGCTGTATCGGCGCACCATGCCGACGGCGCTGGCAGAGCAACTCGCCAGCGCCGCAGTGGATGACTGCCGGGGCATAGTGATACTCAGTGGCCAGGCACTGCAGCATTGGCAGTGCGCGGCCGGAACAGCATGGGAGCAGCAGCGTCACTGGCGCTGCTGGGTCCCGGGGGAGCGGATCGCCGCATTGGCGCAGCAACTGGGCTGCACCGATGTGGTGTCCTGCCAGGGTGCCGACGATGCCAGTGTGCTGGCGGCAGTCGCCGCCCACCCGCTCACGCCATAAGGGGAAACGCGTGGAACCGACAAAAGACAACAATCAGGGCGCCAATCCGCCGTCCACCGATACTGTGCCGACGCCGTCGGCAACCGCAGCGCAGCAGCCCGGCGACAAGAATGCCGGCCCTGCTGGCACCCCTCCGCCGCGGGTACCCCCGGCGAAGGCCAGCAAATCCGCTGGTGGCGGCGGTGGACGCGGTATTGGTCTGTTGGCCCTGCTGGTCGCCGCCGCGGCGCTGGGTCTGTCCGGCTGGCAGTGGTATCAGACGCAGCAGTCCGGCCAGGCCCAACAGCAGCAACTGGAAAACCGCCTGACCGAGCTGGCCAACACCCAGCGTCAGAACCAGAGCAGTGCCGAGCAGCGCCTGCAGGGGCTACCGGTGGCCGAGGAGTGGCAACAGCTGCAGCGCCTGACTGCCGATCTGCAACGCAGCCAGCAGGCGCTCAGCCAGCGTCTGGATACGCTGCAGGGGGATGCGCGAGCCGATTGGAAGCTGGCCGAGGCCGAGTATCTGCTGCGCCTGGCCTCGCTGCGCCTGCTGGCCGCCCAGGACGTGGCCTCGGCGCGGGAGTTGCTGGAAGCGGTCGATGACATCCTGCAGACCCAGCCGGACAGCGGCGTGTTTGCCGTGCGCGAGCAACTGGCGCGCTACCAGACCCAGCTCGAGGCCTTGCCGCTGGTCGATCGCTCCGGGCTGTTCCTCAAACTGGCCGCGCTGCATGACCAGGTGGCCGAGCTGGTGGCGCTGCCGGTACCGGTATTCGACCCGGACGAGGTGACCCCGGAAGAGGAATTCGAGGATCGTCTGGCACGGCGTACCCGTGGTGAACGCATGCTGATGCGCCTGGAGCGCTACGTACGGGTCGACTTCCAGCGTGGCAAGGTAATTACACCGCTGCTCGACGAGGCCGAGATGCAGCGCGTGCGGCGCACCCTGCAACTGACCCTGGAGCAGGCCCAATGGGCGGTATTGCGGGGCGAGGGCGAGATCTATCGCGACAGCCTGGAGCGTGCCGGCGGCATGCTCGAACAGTTCTTCGAGCTGGATAACCCGCAGGTGCGGGCCGTGCAGAGCCGCTTGATGCAACTGGCCGGCGAGCGTGTCAGCGTCACCGCGCCGGACCTGGCTCCGCTGCAACAGGGGTTGGCGGCCTATATGCAGAGCCGCAAGAGTCCCGCCGCCAGTGGGGAGAGCGCTGATGAGTAAAAGCTATATCGCGGTGCTGGTGGTCCTGCTGATCGCTGCCTTGCTGGGCATGGCGGTCGCCGAGGACCCCGGTTATCTGCTGATCGCCTGGCGCAACATGTCGGTCGAAACCAGCATCTGGGTGGGGCTGGCCTTCGTGCTGGCCCTGTGGCTGCTGTGGGCGCTGCTGCGGGCCACGGTGCGGGTGATCAACGCCTCCAGCCGGCGGGTCAATCCATGGTCGCGGCACAACCGTGCCCGGCGGGCCAACCAGGTCACCACCCGTGGCCTGCTGGAGTTCGCCGAAGGGCACTGGGCCAACAGTCTGCGGCTGTTGCGCCGCGCCGCGCCGCATGCCGATCAGCCGCTGATCAATTACCTGGCCGCTGCTCGCGCCGCGCACGAGATAGAGGATTATCGCGAGGCCGACAGCTTGCTGCGCGAAGCCTACGAAACCACGCCCCAGGCCGATGTCGCCATCGCCGTGACCCAGGCGCAGCTGCAGATCGCCCGTGGCCAGCTGGAGCAGGCCCTGGCAACCCTGACCCGGGTGCGCAAGGAACATCCCAAGCACCTGTATGCGCTCAAGCTGATGGGGCAGTTGTATCTGCGCCTGGAGGACTGGGAACGGCTCGAACAGCTGCTGCCGGAGTTGCGCCGTCACCGCCTGTACAGCGAGGCGGACCAGCAGGCCCTGGAGCGTCAGGTCTATGTCGCGCTGCTGACCCAGGCTGCGCAGCGCAGCGAGGGGCTGGCGGTCGGCGCCGCCAACCCGGTGAGCAGTGTCTGGGAACGGGTGCCCAAGCCGCTGCGGCAGGATGCCGGGCTGATTGAAACCTACGCCCTGCAACTGCGTGCTTCCGGTGCCGAGGTGCATGCCGAGAAGGTGCTGCGCGAGGCATTGTCGCACTTCTACAGCGATCGCCTGGTGCATATCTACGGCCTGGTACGCGGCGCTGACCCGGCCCGCCAGTTAGATACCGCCGAGCACTGGCTGACCGATCATGCGCATGACGCCACGCTGCTGCTGGCGCTGGGCCGACTGGCGCTGCGCAACAGCCTGTGGGGCAAGGCCCGTGAGTACCTGGAGGCAAGCTTCGCCAGTCGCCGGGATATCCAGACCTGTGCCGAACTGGTACGCCTGCTCGAACACATGGGCGAGACCAAGGCGGCGCAGCAGGTACTGCGCCAAGGCTTTGCGCTGATGACCCACGATCTGCCACAGCTGCCGCAGCCGCGAGCATCCGGGGTGTAGCGCCCCGGCCTGCGCTCGACGGGTTGTCGAGCCCCTGCTCGACGACATGGCCTCACCGTCAGCACCAAGGCTCGCAGGCGTAGCGCCGGCGCGCTACACCCCGGGTGGGTGCCCTGCTTGAGAGTTCGTTGCCATCTGCCCTGTGGTGCTCAAGCGGACCGGGGCTCGACAACCCGAAAGCGTAGCGCCCGAATGCAGGCCGGGGCGCTACACCCCGATGCCGTGCTCAGCGTGGCGCGTAGGCGAACACATCCGAATGGATCTGCTGCTCCACTGCGCCGGCGGCGAGCAGCGCGTCCAGCGTGGCGTAGACCATGGGTGGTGAGCCGCACAGGTAGAAGTCGTAGTCGGCCAGGTTGCTCAGATCCTCGCATACCGCCTCGGACAGCATGCCCTGGCGGCCCTCCCAGTCTGGCACGTCGCTGACCACCTGGTGCAGGTACAGGTTGGGCTGCTGCTGCCAGTGCGCCCAGTGCGGTGCCTGGTAGAAGTCCTCCGGCTGGCGTACCCCCCAGTACAGGTGCATGGGCAGTTGCAGGCCCTGATGCAGGCAATACTGGGCCAGACTCTGCATCTGCGCCAGGCCGGTGCCGGCGGCGATCAGTACCAGGGGCCGCTGCGGCAGGCGTGGCAGGCAGCAGTCGCCCAGCGGTGCCTTGATGCGCACCAGGCGCTGCTGGCGGATATGCTCAACCAGCGCCCGGGTATTCTGCTCGCGGACCAGGATGTGCAGCTCCAGCACGCGCTCCTCATGCGGGGCCGAAGCGATGGAGAAGGCCGACAGCTCGCCATCGAAGCGCTCCAGCAGCAGGTACTGGCCGGCATGGTAGCGTAGCGGCTTGCCCGCCGGGGTGCGCAGCAGCAGGCGGCAGACATCGCCGCCGACATCCTGGATCTCGATCAACTGACAGGCCAGGCTGCGCAGTGGCAGCTCATCCGGCCCCAGCACGCCTTCCCAGAGCAGCTCGCAATCCTCCAGCGGTTCGGCGACGCAGGTGAACAGCTCACCGCTGCGCCGCTCGGTGCCATCCTGGCGCACCCGGCCGCTGATCAGGTTGGCGGCGCAGATATGGCAGTTGCCGTTGCGACAGCTCTGCGGCGCATCGAAGCCCAGGCGCCGGGCGGCGTCGATGATGCGCTCGCCGGGCAACAGCTCTATTACATGCCCGGAAGGCTGCAGGGTGACTTTCATCAATCGATTCCCAGTTCGGACCAGATGGCATCGATCCGTTGCTGCACCGCTGGGTCCTGGACGATGGAGGTGCCCCATTCGCGGGTGGTCTCGCCATGCCACTTGTTGGTCGCATCCAGGCCCATCTTGCTGCCCAGGCCGGAGACTGGCGAGGCGAAGTCCAGGTAGTCGATCGGCGTGTTGTCGATCATCACGGTGTCGCGCTTGGGGTCCATGCGGGTGGTTATGGCCCAGATCACATCGTTCCAGTCGCGCACGTTGATGTCATCGTCGACCACGATGACGAACTTGGTGTACATGAACTGGCGCAGGAAGCTCCATACGCCGAGCATCACCCGTTTGGCATGGCCGGGGTATTGCTTCTTCATCGACACCACCGCCATGCGATAGGAACAGCCTTCGGGCGGCAGGTAGAAGTCGGTGATCTCCGGGAACTGCTTCTGCAGGATCGGCACGAACACCTCGTTCAGTGCTACGCCGAGTACCGCCGGCTCATCCGGCGGACGACCGGTATAGGTGCTGTGGTAGATCGGCTTTTCCCGCTGGGTGATGCGCTCCACGGTGAATACCGGGAAGCTGTCCACCTCGTTGTAGTAGCCGGTATGGTCGCCGAACGGACCCTCATCGGCCATCTCGCCGGGGTGGATCACCCCCTCCAGCACGATCTCGGCGCCGGCCGGCACCTGCAGCTCGGAGCCGCGGCACTTGACCAGCTCGGTGCGCTGGCCGCGCAGCAGGCCGGCGAAGGCGTATTCGGACAGGGTATCGGGCACCGGGGTCACTGCGCCGAGGATGGTCGCCGGGTCGGCGCCCAGGGCCACCGCCACCGGGAACGGCTGGCCGGGATGCTTCTCGCACCACTCGCGAAAGTCCAGCGCGCCGCCGCGGTGGCTGAGCCAGCGCATGATCACCTTGTTGCGACCGATTACCTGCTGGCGGTAGATGCCCAGGTTCTGCCGATCCTTGTTCGGCCCGCGGGTGACCACCAGCCCCCAGGTGATCAGCGGCCCGGCATCGCCGGGCCAGCAGGTCTGCACCGGGATCTGTGCCAGATCCACGTCATCGCCTTCGATCACCCGGGCCTGGCAGGGTGCATCACGCACCACCTTGGGCGCCATGGAGATGACCTTCTTCACCAGCGGCAGCTTGGACCAGGCGTCCTTCAGCCCCTTCGGCGGATCGGGTTCCTTGAGGTAGGCCAGCAGCTTGCCGATCTCGCGCAGCTCGCTGACATCATCGGCGCCCATGCCCAGGGCGACCCGTTCCGGGGTGCCGAACAGGTTGCCGAGTACCGGCATGTCGAAGCCGGTGGGGTTCTCGAACAGCAGTGCCGGGCCGCCCTTGCGCAGGGTGCGGTCGCAGATTTCGGTCATTTCCAGCACGGGGGAGACGGGGGTCTGGATGCGCTTCAACTCGCCGCGCTGTTCCAGGCCCTTGATGAAGTCTCGCAGATCGGAGTATTGCATGGCAGCTTCAGGCCTCAAGCTTCAAGCGGCAGGCTGACCGTGGTCAGCGCTGCCGCCCGTGAATGGGGTGTGCTACAGATACTGATACTGCGGCAATTCGGCGAGGCCGGCTTGCCGCTGGTAGCTGGCCGCTGATTTACTTGCGCTTCATCGACAGGAAGAACTCGTCGTTGGTCTTGGTGTCCTTCAGACGGTCGAGGAGGAATTCGATGGCGGCGATCTCGTCCATGGAGTGCAGGATCTTGCGCAGGATCCACATGCGCTGCAGTTCGTCCTCGCTGGTCAGCAGCTCTTCGCGACGGGTACCGGAGCGGTTGATGTTGATCGCCGGGAACACACGCTTCTCGGCAATCTTGCGATCCAGGTGGATCTCCATGTTGCCGGTGCCCTTGAATTCCTCGTAGATCACCTCGTCCATCTTCGAGCCGGTATCGACCAGCGCGGTGGCGATGATGGTCAGGCTGCCGCCTTCCTCGATGTTACGCGCGGCACCGAAGAAACGCTTGGGCTTCTCCAGCGCGTGGGCGTCGACACCACCGGTCAGCACCTTGCCGGAGCTGGGGATCACGGTGTTGTAGGCACGGGCCAGACGGGTGATGGAGTCGAGCAGGATGATCACGTCCTTCTTGTGCTCGACCAGGCGCTTGGCCTTCTCGATGACCATCTCGGCGACCTGCACGTGACGGCTCGGTGGCTCGTCGAAGGTCGAGGCGACCACTTCGCCGCGCACGGTGCGCTGCATCTCGGTCACTTCTTCCGGGCGCTCGTCGATCAGCAGTACGATCAGATGGCACTCGGGATTGTTGCGGGCGATGTTGGATGCCACGTTCTGCAGCATCAGCGTCTTGCCCGCCTTCGGCGGCGCCACCAACAGACCGCGCTGGCCCTTGCCGATCGGTGCGCACAGATCGATGATGCGCGCCATCAGGTCCTCGGTGGAGCCGTTACCGGCTTCCATCACCAGGCGCTCATCGGGGAACAGGGGGGTCAGGTTTTCGAACAGGATCTTGTTCTTGGTGTTTTCCGGACGGTCGAAGTTGATCGAGTCGACCTTCAGCAGTGCGAAGTAGCGTTCGCCATCCTTCGGTGGGCGGATCTTGCCGGAAATGGTGTCACCGGTGCGGAGGTTGAAGCGGCGGATCTGGCTGGGGGAAACATAGATATCGTCGGGGCCGGCGAGGTAGGAGGAGTCAGCCGAGCGGAGAAAACCGAAACCATCCTGCAGAATTTCCAGTACGCCGTCGCCGTGTATGTCTTCACCGCCTTTGGCGTGCTTCTTGAGGATGCCGAAGATTACATCCTGCTTGCGCGATCGGCCCATGTTCTCGAGGCCCATCTGGTCAGCGGTTTCCAGCAGTTCGGTTATAGGTTTTTGCTTGAGTTCAGTCAGGTTCATAGGTTCGGTGAGTTGTGGCGTCTTTCGGCAGGACGGGGTTAGTAACAGCCGCCATGTGAGTATGGGGCGATGGTTTGGCAAGTAGGGAAGCCAGTTGCCGCAGGGTGCGACAGGGAGTTGGAAAGCAAATCTAGCACCGCTGCGCGACGCCGTCTACATTTGCGATCAAGAAAATGCATCCCCGGCGGGCCGGGGATGCATGGCATATCAGATATTGCTGTCGAGAAAGGCGGCCAGCTGGGACTTGGACAGGGCGCCTACCTTGGTCGCTTCCACATTGCCATCCTTGAACAGCATCAGCGTCGGAATACCGCGTACGCCATACTTCGGCGGGGTGTCGGTGTTCTCGTCGATGTTCAGTTTGCAGATCTTGAGCTTGCCTTCGTAGTCGCGGGCAATGTCATCCAGGACCGGGGCTATCATCTTGCACGGGCCACACCATTCAGCCCAGTAGTCGACCAGGACAGGGCCGTCGGCCTTCAGCACTTCAGCGTCGAAGCTGCCGTCGGTGACGTGCACGATCAAATCACTCATGAGTTTCTCCAGGGAAAAGGTTCGCTAGCTGATGCAGATGGAGCGGATGATAACATCCCCCTGCGCAACTGTGAAACGCACGATAAACCGGTATCCTGCCGCGCAATTTGTCGCATGAGGCGGACACTGGCGGCCGAGGGGGGTAGAATTCCCCCACGACAGATAGGGGAAGCGCATGGTGCAGACAGAACACACGGATTTTCCGTTGGTGGCGACCATCGACCTGGGTTCCAACAGTTTCCACATGGTGCTGGCCCGGGTGGACCACGGCGAGATACGGATACTCGAACGCATCGGCGAGAAAGTGCAACTGGCGGCTGGTCTGGACGATGACGACAATCTCAGCGACGAAGCCATGCAGCGCGGGCTCGATTGCCTGCGGCGCTTCGCCCAACTGATCAATGGCCTGCCGGCGGGCGCGGTGCGCATCGTCGCCACCAACACGCTGCGTGTGGCGCGCAACCGCGCGGTGTTCATCCAGCAGGTCAAGCAGATCCTCGGCCACCGGGTGGAGGTGATTTCCGGGCGCGAAGAGGCCCGGTTGATCTATCTCGGGGTGGCCCATACCCTGGCCGATGACGCTGGCAAGCGCCTGGTGGTGGATATCGGCGGGGGTAGTACCGAATTCATCATTGGCGAGCGCTTCGAGTCGGTGCTGCGCGAGAGCCTGCACATCGGCTGTGTGTCCTTCGGCCGCCAGTTCTTCGCCGATGGGCGCATTACCGCGTCGCGCTACAGCCAGGCGTATACCGCCGCGCGGCTGGAGCTGATGCAGATCGAGCAGGGCATCCAGCGGCTGGGCTGGCAGGAGGCGGTGGGCGCCTCGGGCACCATCCGCGCCATCGGCCAGTGCATCCGCAGCGCCGGGCTGGGCAATGGCGAGGTCAATCGCGAGGGCGTGCAATGGCTCAAGCGCAAGGTACTCAAGGCCGGGCAGGTGGACAAGCTGACCCTGTCCGGACTCAAGGCCGAGCGGCGGGCCGTGTTGCCCTCCGGGCTGGCCATCCTCGAAGCACTGTTCGACGCACTCGACGTGCAGTGCATGCAGCACTCCGAAGGGGCGTTGCGCGAGGGCGTGCTGTACGAGCTGCTCGGTCGTCACCAGCATGAGGACGTGCGCGAACGCACGCTGTCGGCCCTGGCCGAGCGCAGTCATGTCGACCAGGAACAGGCGGCGCGGGTCGAGCACAAGGCGCTGAGCCTGCTGCACAAGGTAGCTGAACCCTGGGGGCTGACCGACAGCAAGCAGGCCGACCTGCTGCGCTGGGCGGCGCGGGTGCATGAGGTGGGCCTGGACATTGCCCACAGCCAGTACCACAAGCATGGGGCCTACCTGATCGAACACGCCGACCTGCCGGGCTTCTCCCGCCAGGAGCAGCAGTCGATGGCGCTGCTGGTACGCGGCCACCGGCGCAACCTGCCGGGCGAGGAGCGCATGGCCGAGCTGGGCGAGGACGGTCCGCCGCTGCGCCGGCTGTGCATGCTGCTGCGCCTGGCAATTCTCTACCACCACATCCGTGGCTATCAGGACATGCCGGAACTGGAAGCCGAGGCGGATGAGCACAGCATGACGCTGTGCTTCCCGCCAGGCTGGCTCGAGGAAAACCCGCTGACCCAGGCTGACTTCGCCCAGGAAGCGCAGTACTGGGCGAAGATCGGTTACACGCTGACGGTACGCTGAGGCGAGCTGGCCAGTTTTTCCAGCAGCGTGCCCTGCGCGCTGCGCGGGTTCTGGTTGCCGGTTGGGCTGCAGCGCAGGTAACTGCCATCGCTCTGCAGTATCCAGGCCTGGGTGTTGTCGCTCAGGTGCACCTGCAACTCCTGCTTGGCCCGGGTGATCAGCTTCTTGCCTTCCAGCGGGAAGCAGGTCTCCACGCGCTTGTCCAGGTTACGCTCCATCATGTCCGCGCTGGACATCCACACCTGCTCCTGGCCTTCGTGCAGGAAGTAGTACACCCGGCTATGCTCGAGGAAGCGGCCGATCACCGAGCGCACGCTGATATTGTGCGACACGCCGGGCACGCCGGGGCGTAGGCAACACATGCCGCGGATGATCAGGTCGACCTTGACCCCCGCCTGGGAAGCCTTGTACAGCGCCTTGATGATCTTGGCATCGGTCAGCGCGTTGGCCTTGGCGATGATGTGTGCCGGCTTGCCGGCCTGGGCCGCCAGGGTCTCGCGGTTGATCAGTTCGAGCAGCCGGCGCTTCAGGGTGAAGGGTGCTTGCAGCAGCTTCTTCATGCGCTGGGCCTTGCCCATGCCGATCAACTGGTTGAACAGCTTGTGCACGTCCTCGGTCATGGCCAGGTCCGAGGTCAGGATGCTGTAGTCGGTATACAGCCGCGCATTGCCGGCATGGTAGTTGCCGGTGCCCATGTGCACGTAGCGGCGCAGATCGTTATCTTCGCGGCGCAGGATCAGCATCATCTTGGCGTGGGTCTTGAAGCCGACCACGCCGTAGATCACCACCGCGCCGGCCTGCTGCAGACGGCTGGCCAGTTGCAGGTTGGACTCCTCGTCGAAGCGCGCACGCAGCTCGATGACCACGGTGACTTCCTTGCCGTTGCGTGCCGCCTCGACCAGGGCGTTGACGATCTCCGAGTTGGCACCGGTACGGTACAGCGTCTGCTTGATCGCCAGCACGTTGGGGTCCTGGGCGGCCTGGCGCAGCAGGTCGACCACCGGGCTGAAGGACTCGTAGGGGTGCAGCAGCAGGATGTCCTGCTTGCGGATGGCCTGGAACAGGTTGTCGGCGCTGGACAGCAGCTTGGGAATACCCGGGCTGAACGGCGGAAACTGCAGTTCCGGATGATTGTCCAGGCCGGTGATGGAGAACAGCCGGGTCAGGTTGACCGGACCGTTGACCTCGTACAGCTCCGACTCGCTCAGGCCGAACTGCTTGAGCAGGAACTCCGCCAGCGGCTTGGGACAGTTGTCGGCCACCTCCAGGCGTACCGCATCGCCGTAGCGGCGTGACAGCAGCTCGCCGCGCAGCGCGCGGGCCAGGTCATCGACCTCGTCGGGATCGACGATCAGGTCGGCGTTGCGGGTCAGCCGGAACTGGTAGCAGCCGAGTACCTTCATGCCAGGGAACAGGTCGTCGGCATGGGCGTGGATCATCGATGACAGGAATACGAAGTTGTCGCCACCGTCGCACAGCTCGTCGGGGATGCGGATCAGCCGCGGCAGCGAGCGTGGCGCCGGGATGATCGCCAGGCCACTGTCGCGCCCGAAGGCGTCGATGCCCTCGAGCTGCACGATGAAGTTCAGGCTCTTGTTCACCAGCAGCGGGAACGGGTGGGTCGGGTCCAATCCGATCGGACTGATGATCGGCGCGATCTCGTTGCGGAAGAAGCGCCGCACCCACAGGGTCTGCTTGTAGGTCCACTGCCGGCGCCGCACGAAGCGGATCTTCTCCCGTGCCAGCGCCGGCAGCAGGATATCGTTGAGGATCGAATACTGCCGGCTGACCTGCTGGTGCGCGATCTCGCTGATCTTGCTCAGCACCTGTTGCGGTTGCAGGCCATCCGGGCCGGTCTGCTCGCGGGCGAAGGTGATCTGCTTCTTCAGCCCGGCGACGCGGATCTCGAAGAACTCGTCCAGGTTGCTGGAGAAGATCAGCAGGAACTTGAGCCGCTCCAGCAGCGGGTAGGATTCATCCAGCGCCTGCTCCAGCACGCGGATATTGAACTGCAGCTGGGACAGCTCGCGGTGGATGTACAGCTCGGGCGCATCCAGCGAGGGAACCGGCGTTTCCACCGGCTCCGGCGCGGCGACAACGGCCGGTACGGCGGACACCTGGTTGCGGGGTGCGGCAGGACTGTCGTCCGGCTGCGTGGTGGGGGTGTCGATGTGCAATTCAGGCGCGTTGTCAGTGTCCCGCATGGTGTCCTCTGGTAGTTACTCCCGCCCGCGCAGTTGCCGGGCGGCGTGTTTTGCATAGTACGTGAGAATGGCGTCGGCGCCGGCCCGCTTGATCACCGTCAGCGACTCCATGATCACTGCCTCGCTGAGCCAGCCGTTGGCGATCGCCGCCTGGTGCATGGCGTATTCGCCGCTGACCTGGTAGACGAAGGTCGGTACCTTGTGCACGTCCTTGACCCGGCGCACGATATCCAGGTACGGCATGCCCGGCTTGACCATCACCATGTCGGCACCCTCGGACAGGTCCTGGGCCACTTCGTGCAGGGCCTCGTCGCTGTTGGCCGGGTCCATCTGGTAAGTGGCCTTGTCGGCCTTGCCCAGGTTGCCGGCCGAGCCGACCGCATCACGGAACGGGCCATAATAGGCGCTGGCGTACTTGGCCGAGTAGGCCAGGATGCGCGTATGGATATGCCCGGCCGCTTCCAGTGCCGCACGAATCGCGCCGATGCGCCCATCCATCATGTCCGATGGAGCCACCACGTCGGCACCGGCATCGGCATGCGACAGCGCCTGCTTGACCAGCGCCTCGACGGTGATGTCGTTCAGCACATAGCCCTGCTCGTCGATGATGCCGTCCTGGCCGTGGGTTGTGAAGGGGTCCAGGGCGACGTCGGTGATCACTCCCAGTTCGGGAAAGCGCTGCTTCAGCGCGCGGGTGGCGCGTTGCGCCAGGCCCTCGGGGTTCCACGCCTCGGCGGCATCCAGCGACTTGGCCGTGGCCGGGGTCACCGGGAACAGCGCCACCGCCGGAATGCCCAGCTCGACCAGTTCGGCTGCTTCCTCCAGCAGCAGGTCGATGGACAACCGCTCGATGCCCGGCATGGAAGCCACCGCCTCGCGCTGCTGGCTGCCCTCAAGCACGAACACCGGATAGATCAGGTCGTCGGTGCTCAGCCGGCTTTCGCGCATCAGGCGACGGGAAAAGTCATCCTTGCGCGAGCGGCGCATGCGGGACAGGGGAAACGGGCGGTTGGCAGGCTGAAAGTTCACTGTAGCTCCCAGGGTGTAGAACACCGGTCTGATGGTGGAACGGAAGACCGGGGCACCGGCGACGCTGGGAACGGGTGACGCTGCATCCAGCCCGGCGAATGCTCAGGCCTTCCTTATACGTCGAGATTATGACGGAATTGAGACAGTAAACGTAGGGCCATCTTGTCGCGCAGCGCGGCATCGGCCTCGCTGCATATCTCTACGCGGTTGCGGCCCAGCGCCTTGGCCCGGTACAACGCGGCATCGGCGGCGGCCACCAGCGCGTTATAGTCATGCCCATAGAGGTTGGTACCGGCCACGCCCAGGCTGATGCTGAGCATGACCGGCTGGTCGGAGATGTTCTCGGTATGGCTGTTGACCGCCAGGCGGATGCGCTCGGCCACCTCGCCGGCATCACCTACGTCGAGGCCCGGCAGCAACAGTACGAACTCCTCACCACCGAAGCGGCCCAGCAGGTCGCCGGCGCGCATGTGCAGGCGGATACGGGTGACCAGGTGACAGAGCACGGCATCGCCGGTCTGGTGGCCGAACTCGTCGTTGATGCGCTTGAAATGATCGGCATCGAGCATGATCAGCGTTGCCGGCAGCTGGCGCTGGAAGGTGACGTCGAGCAGCCCCTGGGCCTGGTCGTGCATGCTGCGGCGGTTCAGCGTGCCGGTCAGGGCGTCATGTTCGGACAATTGCTGCAGCGCCATGATGGTGCGGTAATGGGTCATCAGGATGAAGCCGCCGGCCATGCCGATCTGCGCCACCATCACCCCCAGCAGCGTGGCATTGTGCAGCGTCCGGCTGGTGGCGGCGTAATCCTGCAGCAGCCCCTGGAAGCCGGCGGTGGCCCGCAGCAGCAGGCCGATGCCACTCAGCAGCATGATGCCGCCGGTGAACCAGTAGGCACGCCGCAGCGGCGCGCGTGCCGGTACCAGCAGCTCACGTGCCGACAACAGGCACAATACGCCCAGGCAGATGGCGGTGGTGGTCAGTCGCGCCGCGGCGCTGTCCTGCACCTGATGCAGGTGTCCGAGTATCAGCATGGCCAGCAGCGCTGCCAGTATCGGTCCGGCCTGTGGCTGGCTCAGCCCCTTGAACGCGCGTACCCCGAGCCAGATGACGCCCAGGCCGAGTACCATCAGCCCGGTGGCCAGTATCTGTGAAATGCTGTGGTGCAACAGCCCCTGGCTGATGTTCAATACCAGCCCCATGGTCAACGCCAGGTTGCCCAGCGCCCAGTGCCGCAGGCCTTTCTCGCTACCCGAATGCCAGGCGGCCATGATCAGCACCAGGGTCATGCCCAGGGTGACCAGGACCAGCGCCAGTGCCAGGGAAAATGTGTTCAGCTCGGTTTGCATATGGCGGGATCCATCCTTGTCCGACTGTGCGGGCTGGCACCATTTTCCTGGATAACCAATGAGACTAATGTGCCTGGTTAACAGATTAAAGCGCAATTTTTGCAGGATGTGCGGCGGTTGGCAGAACAAATATGGCTTTATGCCATGGCATGGCTGTAGCTTGCGGAGTAATTGAAGAGAGGTGGTGATGCGTATTTGGCAGCGAGGCTTGCTGGCGTCTCTGGTGGTCATCTGGGCCGCAGGGCTGGCCTGGGCCTGGTGGTGGTTCGACGGTCGGCATGCTACCACCTTCGAGCGCCCGGCGTACTTCGACGGGAGCGCTGTGCCGGGGCCCTTCGCACCGGGGCAGATCCAGGTGGTGCATGTATGGCAGAGCGGTTGCCCGTGCAATGCCGGGCATGAGGCCTACATCAGCGAGATGACCGAGCGCTTCAGCGCACGGGGTGTGCGCTTTGCCCGGGCCGGCAGCCTGCCGGGTGGCCGGGGCGACATTCTTGCCGACCTGCCGCATTGGTCGCTGCCAGAGGACTGGTCAGGCTGGCCGGGTGGGCCTTCGGTGGCGATCTGGGATGCCCGGGGTCGGCTGGCCTATGTCGGGCCCTACAGCGATGGGGCAAGTTGCAACCAGGACAGCAGCTTCATCGAGCCGGTATTGCAGGCATTGCTGCAGGGGCGGGCGGTGAATATCACTCGGCAGGATACGGTGGCCTGTCTGTGTCAGCTGGATGAGCAGGCATTCGGTGGCTATCCACTGCAGCCATGAGTGCTACTTGCCCAGCCCCCGGGCCAGCAGGCGGTCCAGGGCGTTGGCGAAGGCCTGCTTGTCCTTGTCGTTGTAGGGCGCCGGACCGCCGCGTCCGGCCAGCCCGGCGCCGCGCAGTTCATCCATCAGGTTACGCACCGCCAGGCGTTCGCCGATACTGCCCTTGTCGTAGATCTCGCCCCGCGGGTTGATCGCGGTGATGCTGCGCCGCACCAGTCCGTCGGCCAGCGGGATATCCGCGGTCACCACCAGATCGCCGGGTTGCGCATGTTCGATGATGTAATGGTCGGCCTCGTCCGCACCGCCGGGCACCACCACCTGGCGCACCCCCGGCGCGGGCGCCAGGCCCAGGGCGCTGTTGGCCACCAGCACCAGCTGCAGTTCGCGGCGGCGGGCTGCCCGCAGCATGATCTCGCGTACCGGGCGGGGGCAGGCGTCGGCGTCGATCCACAAAGTCATGATTTCAGGCCTCGGACAGTTGCGTCTGCAGCTGCTCCAGTGCCTCGTGGGCTTCCAGCCACTGCATCTCCAGCTCATCGATGCGCTGTCGGCACTCGGCCTGTTCGGCCAGTAGTTGCTTGAGGCGTTCGCGCTGGGTGTCGCTGTACAGGTCATTGTCAGCCAGGGCGGCTTCGATGCCGACCATCTGCTGCTGGGCCTGGTCCAGTCGTTTTTCCAGCTGGTCGGCGGTCTTCTTCAGTGGTGCCAGGCGTTGGCGCTGTTCGGCGGCCAGGCGCCGCTGGGCCTTGGCGTCGACCTTGGGGCCGGCCGCGGCCGGCGTGCTGTCGGCGGCCAGACTGGCCTGTTGCTGACGGAACTGGGCGAGCCAGCGGGTGTAGCTGTCCAGGTCCTGCTCATAGGTGGTCAGCCGGCCATCGGCGACCAGCCACAGCTCGTCGGTGGTGTCGCGGATCAGCGCGCGATCGTGGGATACCAGCAGCATGGCGCCTTCGAAGTTCTGCAACGCCACGCTCAGGGCATGGCGCATTTCCATGTCCAGGTGGTTGGTCGGTTCGTCGAGCAGCAGCAGGTTGGGTTTCTGCCAGGCGATCAGCGCCAGTGCCAGGCGCGCCTTCTCGCCACCGGAGAAGTGCAGCACCGGCTCCTCGGCACGACTGCCATGGAAATCGAAGCCGCCGAGGAAGTTGCGCAGCTCCTGTTCGCGTACCTGCGGAGCCAGGCGCGCGAGATGTAGCAGCGGGCTGGCCTGTGGATCTAGGCTGTCGAGCTGATGCTGGGCGAAATAGCCGATCGCCAGGTGCTCGCCGGTCTTCAGCTCGCCGCCAATCAGCGCCAGGCTACCGGCCAGGGTCTTGATCAGGGTCGATTTGCCGGCGCCGTTGGGGCCGAGTACGCCGATACGTGCGCCGGGGGCGAGCTGCAGTTTGACGTCCTGCAATACTGCCGCGCCGTTGTAGCCGAGCACACCCTCGCGCAGGTCGAGCAGCGGGTTCGACTGGTTGTCGGCCTCGCGGAAGCTGAAATTGAACGGCGAGTCGACATGCGCCGGGCTCAGCAGCTCCATGCGCTCCAGGGCCTTGAGCCGGCTCTGCGCCTGGCGTGCCTTGGTCGCCTGGGCGCGGAACCGGGCAATGTACTTCTGCATGTGCTCGCGCTGGGCCTGCTGTTTCTCGAAGGCGGCCTGCTGCTGGCTCAGGCGTTCGGCGCGAGCCCGTTCGAACTGGCTGTAGCCGCCACGGTACAGCGTCAGCTGACGCGACTCCACATGCACGATATGCTCGACCACCGCATCCAGGAAGTCGCGGTCATGGGAGATCAGCAGCAGCGTGCCCTGGTAGCTCCTGAGCCAGTCCTCCAGCCACAGGATGGCATCCAGATCCAGGTGGTTGGTCGGCTCGTCGAGCAGCAGCAGGTCGGAGGGGCACATCAGCGCCTGGGCCAGGTTCAGGCGCATCCGCCAGCCACCCGAGAAGTCCCCGACGCGGGCCTCGCACTGTGCCGGACTGAAACCCAGCCCGGACAGCAGTGTGCGCGCCCGGCTGTCGGCGCTGAAGCCATCATGGGCTTCCAGTTCGGCATACAGGGTGCCAAGCTGGGCAGCGTCCTGCTGCTGTTCGGCGGTGGCCAGGCGCTGCTGGATCTGCCGCAGGCGCTGGTCGCCGTCCAGCACGTAGTCGACGGCGATGCGCTGCAGATCATCGATCTCCTGGCGCATGTGGGCGATGCGCCAGTCCGCCGGCAGCGAGCAATTGCCGGCGTCGGGCGTCAGCTCGCCGCGCAGCAGGGCGAACAGGCTGGATTTGCCGGCGCCATTGGTGCCGAGCAGGCCGACTTTCTGCCCCGGATGCAGGGTCAGGTTGGCATTGTCCAGCAGGCGCAACGGGCCGCGTTGCAGGGTCAGGGAGTCGATCTTTATCATGGCGCGGAGTATATCAGTGTCGATGGGGTCTGCGATGGCTGGATTGAGTGATTATGCCGGCTGGCTGTATGCCCGGCCGGGGATGCAGCAACTGCTGCTGGGGCTGCAGGATGAGGCCGGGCAGGATGTGTTGCTGCTGCTGACCGCCTGCTGGCTGGGGCAGCGGCGGGCGGTGGCTGATCCGCAGCTATGGCAGAGGCTGCAGGCCAGCCAATCGCCCTGGCGACAGCAGGTGATCGCGCCGCTGCGCCAGGCTCGCCGGGCCTTGGCCGGGGATGAGCACACGGCGGACTTGTACGCCAGGGTCAAGGATTGTGAGCTGGCTGCCGAGTGGCATCAGCTGGAGCGGCTCGAGCGGCTGTGCCTGCCGCTGGACAGCAGCACCGACGCAGCACTGGACTGTATCCGCGCACAGTTGGCGCTGTGCTGCGGAGGGTTGCACGACCCCCGTCTGGAGCAACTCGCGGGGGTCGCGGCCGGATAATCCATTATCGGGTTGTCGAGCGGCTGCTGGTCACTCGCTCGATGGTTCAGCTGGCGCTGTCGGGGTAGGTGCGGCAGCCGCTTTCCTGCTGCGTGAGCGGCGCTGTGGTGGGCGCTTGGGGGCTTTGCTCGCCGCCGGGTCATTGCGTCTTTCGATCGCCTGGGTCACCTGCAGGTCGATGCGATCCAGCCCCTTGGCCAGCCGCAGGGTCTGGCGCACATCATTCTGCAGTTGTCGGACGTAATCCTCGGCGTCGCTGCGCGACTGGGTCAGGACCGCCATCCCGGCGCTCAGCTCGTCTATCTTGCCGCGCAGTTTGTCCGTGGTCTTGCCGTTGGCCTCGGGGTCGACGGCCGCCAGCTTCTGCTGTGCCTGGTCGAGCCGCTCCTGCTGCCTGGCATGTTCGCGTTCGAGCTTGTCCAGCGCCTTGCGGGCGTCCGCTTCCGCCTGGCTGCAGGCTTCGACCAGATGCTCGTTGAGCGTGCGCGTCAGTACCTGCAGCAGGTGCAGCGGTGTCTGTACCCGGGCGGATTGCTTGTCTTCGGTTTTGCCGGTCACGGATTACTCCATCGTCTCGGTAACGCAATGGCTGCTGCGATAGGCGTTGTGCAGCACTTCGATCAGACAGTCTTCCAGCTCGAAACGTTCGAGCAGCAGGCCGCCCATCTTCAGCAGGCGCGAATGCATGACATCTTCCTTGAGCACGCGGGTATTCTGCGCGCCGTAGTAGTCATTGAAGATGACCGCGAACTGGGTAATGGTCTCGATGCGTGGCATCACCTGGGCCATCAGGTCCAGGGCACGTTCATCGCCGGCTTCCTCGGCGCCGCGCACCAACTGCTCATAGACGGCAAAATGCCCTGCCGACACGTAATCGAGCAGGGCAATACAGAAGTTGTTGAGGGATTGCTGGATGCTGATGGAGGGGGCCGTACGGTCGCGCAGGGCGGTGTAATGATCCACGAGCACCTGGCGTTCAGCCAGCCAGCGGTCGATGAGCTTGTCTACTCCGCCCCAGCGTTCCTGAGCTGTTTTGCACTTTTCCAGCATGATCCACCTCGTCTTGCCTTGTGAGCCGGGATTGGGATAGCTGTTCCCGTGGAGGCAACAGAATAGGCCAGTCCGTGCTGCGGTATCAAGCGTGGTGACCGACAGGTCGGATCAGTCCTCGCGGCGCAGCAGCTGCACCAGTCCGAACAGGGCGAAGCCGATGAACGCCAGCAGGGTGCACTCGGCAATACTCAGGCCGAGGAAGGTCCAGGTCACCTTGGCGCAGTCGGCGGTGCCGCTGAACAGCAGGGTGAGCATTTCCATCATCGGCAGTACGTCGATCATGTAGTCGAGGCTGGGCAGGCAGGATGGCAACTGGTCGGCAGGCTGATGCTGCAGCCAGATCTGCCGGCTGGCGGTGGCACCGCCGAAGATCGCCAGCAGGGTGATACCCACGGCATAGGCGCGGGCGGCGCGGCTACGCTTGCGCCCGGCCTTGGGTTGGGGGTTGTGCAACACCGCTGCCAGGCAGGTCAGGCCGATGATGAAGAAGGCGAAACGCTGAACCATGCACAGAGGGCAGGGCAGCAGGCCCATCACGTATTCCATGTAGTACGCCGCAGCCAGCAGCAGCACACAGGCGATGAAGGCGAACAGGTACAGCGGGCGTGAAGCTGGCAGGGTCATGCGCACATCCAATGGCCGGGGGAGCGGTGCAATACCTTAGTTGATGCGAAGGGAGCCTGACAAGCGCCAACCGAATGGCGCTTGGTCGCTCCCTGCCCCGAACGGCTTCTCCTTGGCTCCCCCACCATCCTTCGCCACCCCGTCATCCTTCGCCCCCCCCTCCCCGTCATCCTCGGCGCAGGCCGAGGATCCATGGTGCCGGTTGACTCGAAGTGGCCGGTGGATCCTTCGCCTTCGCGAAGGATGACGGGAGGCGGGAGCGAGGGCGAAGGATGACGCGATTTCGGGAATGACGCTGGAATGGAGACCCTCAGGCGTTGGCGGTTTCCGCGGCGCGGCGCTGTTCGGCCTGGGCGAACAGGGCGTCGAAGTTGACCGGGGCCAGCATCAGGGGAGGGAAGCTGCCACGCAGTACCAGGTTGTCGATGGCTTCGCGGGCATAGGGGAACAGGATGTTCGGGCAGAAGGCGCCGAGGGTATGGCGCATGCCAGCCTCATCCAGTCCGCTGATGGCGAAGATGCCGGCCTGCTGCACTTCGGCGATGAAGGTGACGTCTTCTTCACCGTTGGTCACAGTGGCGGACAGGCTCAGCACCACTTCATAGATGCCGTCCTGCAGCTGGGTATGACGGGTATTGAGGTCCAGGTTGACCTGGGGGTTCCACTGGTTCTGGAATACCGCCGGCGCCTTCGGCGACTCGAAGGAGAGGTCCTTGACGTAGATGCGCTGCAGATTGAACTGCACCTGCGGCTGGTTGCCCTGTGCGCCATTGGCGCTTGCGTTGTTCTGTTGTTCGTCGGCCATGTTGGGTCCTTGTTGGTTCCAGTGGTGTGGTAGCCTCTGAAAACTACTGCGCTCGGCCATGCGGCGTTGAAACCTTCCTCAAAATGCTCATTTACCATGGGTAAACTGCGCTTTTTCGTCAGCTTTCGCCTTGCCTGGCCTTCGCTCGCTACGTTTTCAGAGGCTCCCTGATTATTCAGGCATCAGCCTGCCAGCATTGTATCCAGTTTGCCCGAACGTTCCAGCGCTATCAGGTCGTCGCAGCCGCCGACGTGGGTGCCGCTGATCCAGATCTGCGGTACCGAGGTGCGGCCGGCCAGGCGGGCCATTTCCGCGCGTACATCGGGCCGGCCGTCAACGTTGATCTCGTTGTAGCTGGCGCCCTTGCTGCCGAGCAGTTGCTTGGCGCGGATGCAGAACGGGCAGTAGTTGCTGCTGTAGATGGTGATGTCAGTCATGTCATTTAACCAGGGGCAGGTTGTCCGCGCGCCAGCCGCCGATGCCCTGTGCCAGCCGGTTGACCTGCTGGTAGCCTGCCGCCTTGAGTTGCTTGGAAACAGGACCGGCATTCTGGCCGTTGGCGCATACCAGGATGATGGGTTTGTCCTTGTGCTTTTCCAGTTCGACCATGCGGGTGGCGAAACTGTCCAGCGGAATGTTGATCGAATCGACGATATGGCCGGCAGCGTAGTCCTTCTTCGGCCGTACATCGACCACCAGCGCGTGTTCGCGGTTGATCAGCGCCGTGGCCTGCTGGGCGGTAATGGCCTTGCCGGCCTTGCGACCTTCGGTGATGATCAGCAGCGCCAGTACAACCAGGAAAGCCGTGGTCAGCCAATAATGGTTGCCTATGAATTCGATAAGGTGCTGTAGAAACTGCATGGATGTATGATTCCGGAACCGTTGAAGCCCGCCAGTATACACAGCCCGAGCATGGGGCAGAACCTCCGCCATGCATGACACGCCGGTGCCGGGCAAGTAAACTGGCGGCAGCACGCCTGCCGGGGCACGGCAGCGCACTCCCTTGCCTCTTCTACACAGTGAGTTAATCGGATGACAGCAGCTCCCAAACCCGTGGTATTGATGATTCTGGATGGCTTCGGACACAGCGAGTCGCCGGAATCCAATGCCATCATGGCCGCCAACACACCCGTCTGGGATCGCCTGTGGGCGAACGCGCCGCGGACCCTGGTGTCCGGCTCGGGCATGGATGTCGGGCTGCCGGACGGGCAGATGGGCAACTCCGAGGTCGGCCATATGAACCTGGGTGCCGGGCGCGTGGTGTACCAGGACTTCACCCGGGTCACCAAGGCCATCGCCGATGGCGAGTTCTTCGACAACGCGGTGATCTGCCAGGCGGTCGACAAGGCGGTTCAGGCCGGGCGCGCCGTGCACGTCATGGGCCTGCTGTCGCCGGGCGGTGTGCACAGCCATGAGGAGCAACTGGTGGCCATGGTCGAGCTGGCCGCCCGCCGTGGTGCCGAGCAGATCCACGTGCATGCCTTCCTTGATGGCCGCGATACGCCGCCGAAGAGCGCCGCGCCCTCGCTGGTGCTGCTGGAGCAGGCTTATCAGCGCCTGGGCAGAGGCCGCACTGCGACACTGATCGGCCGCTACTTCGCCATGGATCGGGACAACCGCTGGGAGCGGGTCGAGGCGGCCTACAACCTGGTTGCCGAAGGCCAGGGCGAGTTCCACGCCGACAGTGCCGAGGCTGGTCTGCAGGCCGCCTACGCCCGTGGCGAGAGCGACGAGTTCGTCAAGGCCACGGTGATCGGCGCTTCGGTGCGGGTGGAGGATGGTGATGCGGTGGTGTTCATGAACTTCCGCGCCGACCGCGCCCGCGAACTGACCCGCGCCTTCGTCGAGCCCGACTTCACCGGCTTCGCCCGTCAGCGGGCGCTGAACATGGCCGGCTATGTCATGCTTACCCAGTATGCGGCGGATATCCCGGCACCCTGCGCCTTCCCGCCCTCGACCCTGGACAACGTGCTGGGCGAATACCTGGCCAGCCAGGGCAAGACCCAGCTGCGTATCGCCGAAACCGAGAAGTACGCCCACGTCACCTTCTTCTTCTCCGGTGGTCGCGAGGAGCCGTTCGAGGGTGAGGAACGTATCCTGATCCCGTCACCCAAGGTCGCCACCTATGATCTGCAGCCGGAAATGAGCGCGCCGGAAGTCACCGACCGCATCGTCGAAGCCATCGAGCAGCAGCGCTATGACGCCATCATCGTCAACTACGCCAATGGCGACATGGTCGGTCATACCGGGGTGTTCGAGGCCGCAGTCAAGGCCGTCGAATGCCTGGACCAGTGCATCGGCCGTATCGAGGCGGCACTGGCCAAGGTCGGCGGTGAAGCGCTGATCACCGCCGATCATGGCAACGTCGAACAGATGGCCGACAGCAGCACCGGTCAGGCCCATACCGCACATACCTGCGAGCCGGTACCCTTCGTCTACGTCGGGCCGCGCAAGGTGAGCATGCGTGATGGCGGCATTCTCTCCGACGTGGCGCCCACCGTACTGACCCTGCTTGGCCTGGCGCAACCGGCGGAAATGACCGGTCGCTCGATTCTCACCCTGCACAGCTGAGCACCGATCCATGTCTCTGCGTTCCGCGACCGGCAAGTCCCGCGCGGCTGCCCACTGGGCTGCCGCGGTGTTGTCTGCGCTGCTGGGCATGTCGGTGTTGCCGGTGTTGGCCGAGCAGCCGGTGGATGCCGATGCGGCCCGCGCCGAGCTGAAACAGGCCGAGGGCGAGATCGCCCGGCTGAAGAAGCTGCTCGGTACGCTCAAGCAGGAAATGTCCGGACTGGAGGGCGATCTGCGCAAGAGCGAAAGCGAGATCGGTCGGCTGCGTCGGGAAAGTGGCGAGATCGAGCAGCAGATACGCGAAGGCGAGACCCGCCTGCAGGACCTGCGCCAGCAGGCCGCAGAGCTGCAGCTGGCGCTCGAGGCCCAGCAGGAGCAGATCGCCCGGCAGGTACGGGCCGCCTATATGGCCGGCCGTCAGGACTATCTGAAGATGGTGCTGAACCAGGATGACCCGGCGCGGGTGGCGCGCATGCTGCGCTACTACGGCGACGTCAACCGGGCGCGGGTGGAGGAGATCTCGCGCTATACCCAGACCATCGAGCAGGTCCGCCAGGCCAGCGCACAGATCGCCGAGCAGCAGACTGTGCTGCAGAAGGACCGCGAGAGCCTGGCGCTGCGCCAGCGCGAGATGCAGGCTGAGCAGGACAAGCGCAACCAGGTGCTTGCCAGCCTGCGTGGCCGTAGCCAGTCACAGCAGCAGCAGATCAACAGCCGCGAAGCCGAACGGGCAGAACTGGCGGCGCTGATCAAGAAGCTCGACGAGGCTATCACCAGCATCCCGACGCCGGCCGGCAGCCTGCCGTTCGCCCAGGCCAGAGGCAAGCTGCCGCTGCCGGTCAGTGGCCAGATCAAGGCGCGCTTCGGCAGCCAGCGCGGTGCCGATGCCCGGCTCAAGTGGGATGGCCTGCTGATCGGTGCCCGTGAAGGTGCGCCGGTGCATGCGATCCATGGTGGCCGGGTGGTGTTCGCTGACTGGCTGCGCGGTTCCGGGCTGCTGCTGATCCTCGATCACGGCAATGGCTACCTGAGCCTGTATGGACATAACCAGAGCCTGCTGCGTGAAGTCGGCAGTTGGGTGCAGCCAGGCGAGGCCATCGCCACCGTGGGTAGCAGTGGCGGGCAGGGCGAGGCGGCACTGTACTTTTCCATCCGCCACCGCGGCCAGCCGCTGGACCCGGCGGCCTGGTGTATGCTTTCCAGCTAGGTAGCAAGCCCAAGAATGCTTTGAAAAATCCGCTGCCCTCGGTCATGCTGCCGGGGTCCGTTGACGTTTCGCTGCCGCGACATGGCGCGATCAACATTACGGCGGCGCTGCCGATATGCTTGTGCATCCTGTTCTGAGTGGGGAGAGTTTTGATGACCGCTGTGCGTAAATTGTCCATCGCCTGCCTGAGTCTGGTGCTCGGCATCCTTCCCGTGCAGGCCCAGGACAGGGATGCGGCGCCGCTGCCCCTCAACGAACTGCGCACCTTCACCGAGGTGCTGGAGCGGATTCGTACCTCCTATGTCGAGCCGGTGGACGACGCCACCCTGCTGGAGAATGCCATCCGCGGCATGCTCGAAGGGCTCGACCCGCATTCGGCCTACCTCGAACCGGAAGCCTTCCAGGGTCTGCAGGACACCACCACCGGCCAGTTCGGCGGGCTGGGCCTGGAGGTCGGCCAGGAGGATGGCTTCATCAAGGTCATCTCGCCGATCGACGATACCCCGGCCTCGCGCGCCGGCATCGAGCCGGGTGACCTGATCGTCAAGATCGATGACCACCCGGTCAAGGGTATGAGCCTGATGGATGCGGTGGAGCGGATGCGCGGGCCGGCCGGCTCGAAGATCACACTGACCCTGGTGCGTGGCACCGGCCGTCCCTTCGATATTGAGCTCGAGCGTGCGGTGATCAAGGTCCGCAGCGTGCGCACCGAAACCCTGGAGCCGGGCTACGCCTACCTGCGCATTACCCAGTTCCAGAACAATACCGGTGACGAGGTTCGCCGCAGCCTCAAGAGTCTGACCGAGAAGGGCGAACTCAAGGGGTTGGTGATGGACCTGCGGAACAATCCCGGTGGCGTGCTGCAGTCTGCGGTGGAGGTGGCTGATGCCTTCCTCAGCGATGGCCTGATCGTCTATACCAAGGGCCGCTTAGCCAACAGCGAACTGCGCTTCAACGCCACCTCGGCCAACCCCGGCAAGGATATCCCGCTGGTGGTGCTGATCAATGGCGGCTCGGCGTCTGCCTCGGAGATCGTCGCCGGCGCCCTGCAGGACCGCGGGCGGGCAGTGATCATGGGCACCGACAGTTTCGGCAAGGGTTCGGTGCAGACGGTGCTGCCGCTGAACAACGACCGCGCCCTGAAGCTGACCACGGCGCTGTACTACACGCCCAGTGGCCGCTCGATCCAGGCCCAGGGCATAGTGCCGGATATCCATGTGGAGCGGGCCCAGCTGACCCGCAGCGCCGATGAGGCGAGCTACCGCGAGGCCGATCTGCTGGGGCACCTGAACAACATCAATGGCGAGGAGCGCCCGACCTTGCGCAAGCCGGCCACCGGTGAGACCGCCGAGCGCGACGCCGACTATCAGCTGAACCAGGCCTTGAACCTGCTCAAGGGGCTGAATATCACCCGCGGTCGATGAGGACCTGGATAGCCGGGCTGCTGGCACTGCTGCTGGCGGCCTGCAGCGAGCCGGATTCGCCAGCGGTCGACAGTGGGGAGAGCGGCGAGGCGAGCACGCCGGTGGTAGTGGATGAGGCGGATTCGGCCTATTACGACCAGTTGCGGGCGCGCTGGCTGGAATTGGAGCATGCGGACCGGGCCGCGGCCGCGCAAACGCTGGAACCGGAGCCGGAAATCCTGTCGCAGCCGCTGCCTGAGCCAGCGCCGATCACGCCCGTGATCGATGCTGCGGCCACCCCGGCCATCGCCATCATCATCGACGACGTCGGCCACAGCCTGGCCCAGGGGCGGCGCCTCATCGCCCTGCCGGTACCGGTTGCGCTGGCGATACTGCCGCATACCCCGGCCGCCCAGCGCCTGGCCGAGGAGGCCGGCGCCGCCGGCAAGACGGTCATGCTGCACCAGCCGATGGAAAATGGAGCGGGCCTGTCGATCGGGCCGCGCGGCCTCTACGTCGGCACGCCCCGCGCCGAGCTGGAGCAGGTTCTGCAGGGCAACCTGAACAGCTTCGTGCCGATCCAGGGCATCAATAACCACATGGGCAGCCGGCTGACCGCTGAGCGCGAGGCCATGGACTGGGTAATGCGGGTGCTCAGGGAACGCGGCCTGTTCTTTATCGACAGTCGTACCACCAGCGAGACCCAGGCCGCCTTCGCCGCCGAGGCCGCCGGTGTACGCCACCTGTCGCGGGATGTATTCCTGGATAACCAGCGCACGCCGCAGGCCATCGATGCGGCTTTCAACCGGGCCCTGGTGCTGGCGCGCCGGCAGGGCAGCGCGCTGATCATCGGCCATCCCTATGCGCAGACGCTGGATTATCTGGAGCAGCGGCTGGCGGATGACCTGCTGCACAGCGAAGGGGTGGAGGTGGTCAGCGTGGAGGAGCTGCTGGCGCGCAAGTATCGGCGTTGAGGGCGGTAGCCCGTCCGCTATCGCCTCGCGTGGTGCGGCGATCCGATGGGGTTCCTGCGCACCGTCATTCCTGCGAAGGCGGTAATAAGAAACTTCCTGCCCACGCCGGGGTTGGCCTGAAACATTGCGGGATCGCTCTCTACCTCGTCATCTTTTCTCTACCCCGTCATCCTTCGCGCAGGCGCAGGATGCACGGTGTGGGTTGAATAAGAGTTGGCTGTGTATACTTAGCCTGCGCGAAGGTATTAGAGGTTAAGGGAATGATAACGGTTTTATAAGGAAGA
>WPCG01072515.1_pt1 | contig 72585 bp, 62 predicted proteins | sample 5403311 | NCBI WGS metagenome assembly WPCG01 (sample SAMN12869467, study PRJNA574797) | sludge metagenome | isolation source: wastewater treatment of Control | place: China:Beijing | collected 2019-05-17
CATTTGACCCTAGAAATTCATGTTTGATATTTCTTGTTATCTATTCCAAAAGTAACCATTTTACATAACTGCATAAAAAAAAGACCATTGAAATTCAATGATCCTTCTCTAAAAACGAATTATTCAAAAAATGGTGCCGAATATAGGATTTGAACCTACGACCTGCTGATTACGAGACAGCTGCTCTACCGACTGAGCTATTTCGGCGCTTGTTCAACATCATTATAATCCTATTTTTCTATGATTCATCTATCAATCCATTGAAAAATCCATCATCCCGTGGATTCTGGCAATTCAAAATACAACAATAAATGGTTCACTAAACTTATCGGATTTGCTTTGTTTCAATCACCACTCGATAATACTCCGATGTGTTCTCATCCAAGACATAAGAAACAGAAGGACAACAAAACACTTCACCAACTTTGACTGCTGGAATGAATAGATCCATGGATTGTAAAAGTTCGCCTTGATCGTCATAAAGATCGATGGTGAAAACCATGTCCGCATCATCGCCACCCATGGCATAAATTTTTTTGACACTGAAATAGAGCGTTAATCTTCGGTAGGGTTCGTTGCGGTAAAAATCAACATCAATGATTGTGAGCTCTGCGGTTGCAAGATGGTTTTCATTAATCCATCGTTCGCTTATAGCGGCATCCTCAGGCACAATTATGTCAATTTCATAGGGAATGGTGCTCACATCATCGGATGGGACTGGTGTACAACATTCATCATCTGAATCGGTCATTGGAACCATGACAATGATTAAACGCGTGATGCCATCCTTATGGGTAATCCCAACATTATACTGCTCACCCCAATAAATATCCTTAAATGCTATGCCATTGGGAAAATCAGCTGCAGAAAAACCAAACTTTGAAAAATCAAACAGTTGAGCCATTAAAACTAGATCTTCATCGTCAGCAATCGCATTCATGATGATAATGATCGCATCTTCTAAAGGCATCTCGGCTTCTCGATAAGATACATCATAATAAATGCCATCTACTTCACCTACTCGATGATCCACTTCGATGAAATCATTCAAAGAATAAGGACCATCATAATCAACATGGGTGGGTTGAGTTGCTTCTCCTTGATTTGTTTCACTTGGGTCATTATCTCTTTTTGGTTGGTCTGTTTGATCTAATAGATCCACACATCCTCCTAAAGATAAGACAAAAAGCATGGTGATGACTATCCATCGTTTTCGCATATTCACATGTCCTCCGTTTAAAATTTAAGGAACGCCCAGAGATGATATGTTTTATTATATCATGATTCGTTTTTTTGTCCAACCCCTAATTCGGTTGGCTTTTGTCGATTAAAAAAGATGCCTTTTGGCATCTGTGATAAGACATTGATAACGCATTGCTAGTTTATGTTTAATGCGAAAAAGGTTTAGCTCTTTAGGTTTCTAACCCTTTAAAAAGCGCTTCAAATGGCGAGCCTTTTCGGTAAAAAGCAATCGGTCTTCCAAGTGGAGCATCCACGTGATGCACCCCACCCAAAAACGCGTGATTTGTAAAAAACTGAACCCATACACCTTGAGGCAATCTGACCGTTTTTTGTCTAACTTTATCATCGATAACAGGCGAAACCAAAACATCTTCTCCATAAAGAAACTGATATTTTTCTTGATACGCCCAAGCTTCATCGTAATGATAGAATAGTGGCCGAATGATGGGGATTCCCTGTTTTTGATACTCGGATTTTAAATGTGCTAAATAGGGGGAGAGTTTTCGATAGATAGTTGAAAGGTTTGCAAAGATATCCAGCGTTTCCTGATCAGCATCAAATTGAGCATTTTGAGTCGGTTGATTGCCTTCATGGCATCTAAAAATGGGGGAGAAAAGATTCATTTCGGCCCATCTAATCAGAAGTTCTTTTGATCGTTTCATATGAAGAATGGTGGTATAGCCACCGATATCGGAATGGGTTTGCCCAATGCCAATCGTGGCCATAGACAAAGCAGAAACAATGGCGGATGGTAAACCGTATTCTTTTGAAAAATCAACATGTTGATCCCCTGCCCACATAGCGGGTGAGTGAGCTATTGTTTCGGTATACCCGGCACGTGTAAAAAAGAATAGTTCCTGATTTTTAGATTCATGAATGGCCTCTTGATTCAGTTTCGCCCACAAACTGGGCCATAGGTTATGAACATGCTCAGCTTTCCCTTGATAAATGACAGCATCCGTAGGCAAGTATTCTCCAAAATCAGCCATCCACCCTTTCATGCCTAATCCAATCATGTTGTTCTTAATGATATCTTTGTACCACTGATAGGCTCCAGGGTGGGTCAAATCGATGATGCCTGCGTTAAACGTTGTGGACTTGATGTGGTACACATCACCTCGGGTTGTTTTAACAAAATAGTCTTTCGCTTTGGCCTCTTGATAAAGCGGTGTGTTTTCTTTTAAGAACGTGTTGATGTACCCTAAGAAAGCAATGTTTTTTGAAGCAAGTTCCTTGATTTCTTCTTTCATGTTGGGATAAAGCGTCTCGCTAATTTGCCAGTTCCAATAAACCTGATATCCAAAGGCAGTTACGAGATTACCTGACCAATCTTGAGACCAAACCCCCACTAAAGGAATGCCACTATTTAGGCAGGTATCCACATGTTTCTTTAACGTCTCTATGCCGCCTTGTGAAGCGATAATAAGTCCTTTTTCTGTCCATTCTGGAAGAGGCGGCTGCTTGCCAAGGAGGTCAGCTGTTCTTTTGGATAACGCCAAAAAATCATCCGCATAGAGGACATGAATCGCCTGAGGGATATCGCGTGCTTCAATCATGGTATAGTTGGGTTTGAAGTCAAACGTTTGATAACTGTCAGATTGGACATGAACCAGATATTTATGACTGGATAAAAACGTGGGTTGTGCATAATAGGTCTGTTGCTCTTTGAAAGATCCCTTATGATTGGGATTAACACCAAACACTTTTTCTCGAAGAAACTTCTTCACAATCTTTTTAACTGAATGATGCTCGGAGACCCAAACGGTCACTTTCTTTCCCTTAAGATCAAACTCAGAAAACTGTTCTCCGCACCCATAAACATGTTCATTAGGGGTAGCCGGAACGGCTAACCAAAAACGATTAAAATCCGTTTCGCGTATGACGTTTAGCGTCGTTCGACCCTCTTCATTAACCGGTAATATCCCGATTCTGTTGTTTTCGTGCTGATACCAGAATATTCCTTGATCTTGGTGGCTAAAAAGCAACTTGACTTTTTTCTTAATGCGGTCTTTCGTCTTAAACGTCCCACGATTCATGGTATAAGAGGCTTGTCCTTTAGCAATCCAAATGTCTAATTGGTCAAATGCTAAATGAGGAACCTTAGGATTCATGTTTGTTTCCCCAGAGTTTATCATAGGCGTACCCCGTTACGTGTTCACAGATGGCTTTCTCGTTTGCAGTAATCACTGTATCATCTAACCCTTTTCTTCGTTGAATTTCCGTTTTGATAACGTCAAACTCTTTCTTAGTCATCGGAAACCGGTAGGTGAACCACAGCGTAACCATCATAAAAATCAATGGAAAGAAAATAAATGCGTATTTAATCCCTTCAATGGTTAATGGATCTTGAAACGCAGTATCTGCAATCGAGCGATCATAACCAAACAACGATAGCCATAACCCAACAATTCCAAAGGCAAGACCGTTTGCTATTTTCCGGGTAAAGGTTGCCATTCCTGAGTACACTCCAGGTCTTCTTTCGCCAGTGATTAACTCATCCACATCGGTTAAATCAGGCAAAATGGCAAATGACGTTACCGATGAAGCGGCAGTTCCAAAACCGGAAATGAATGATGCGATAAAGATGGGCAGGATGGGCGCTCCTTGATAGGCAAAAAAGAGCATGGAAAGGGTGGCGAGAATCCGAATAGGAAATCCAAATAAAATGGGGATTTTCTTTGACGTCTTTTTTAGAATAAATTGGAATGCAAACATGGCCAATATTTGAGAAACCAACACACCCGACATCACAAACGTGTATTGATCGGCTTGTTTTAGAACATCTCTTAAAAAATAGATGAACAAAATCATGACAAAGTCAGCTGACCCTTGCCCGAACAGAAATATGCCTAGAAAATACCGAAAGGATCGATTTTTGTAAACATTGGAGGACTCTTTGATAAAGGTCTTCATGGAAAAAGCATCATGAACTTTCACAGACGGCTCTTCCCATGTCTTTAAAAAGGTCATGAAAATCGAGATAAAGAAGATAAGTCCAAAAATAAGCCCCATGTACAAATACCCGGTTGTTTGGCCGTTTGTTCCAAACATTCTAATGATCATGTTTGGTAACAGACCTGCTAGAATCGCTGATCCAGCAGAAAAAATCATCCGAACTCCGGTGTATTGCCCTCTTAAATGATAATCTTTTACCATTTCAGGCAGTAGCGCATTATAGGGAATCATGACAACCGTAAACCCGGTGGAAAACAATAAGAATGTGACTAAATAAAAGAGATACATGAACCCAATTGAACCCGAAAGCGAGACCCAAAGCAACGTGAAGGTGATGGCCCCAATGAAACTTCCTAACAGCAAGTAAAATCGTTTAGAACCATACTTGCTTTTGGTTCGGTCAACAATCGATCCCATGATGGGATCGGATATGGCATCCCATATTTTCCCAATTAGAGGAATTGATCCCGCTAAAACAGCAGGTATGCCCAGTCGCGTTAGAAATTCAAGGTAAAAAATGGAAACAATTAAAAAGGTTCCGCCCCCATAAATGTCTGCGGCACCATAGGCTAGCTTTGACGAAAGCCTAAGTTCTTTTTGCATGATAATGTTCTCCTTATCGTCCGTTATTTCCCATCCTAAGATGTGGTGATAATCGATTGAAAATAGTAACTGCTGATGGAATGACTTCGACCAAAATCAATTAACCGCTTGTGCTGATCGTAAACATGATTGGTCGAAGAAATGCTTGGAGCCCCTGCTGGCTCATTTAAATACTTGGCAATATGCGGCAATAAATTAACGGCTTTGGTAACCCGATGAGACTCTTCAGCAAAAAGGCTATACGTCTCAAAAAGAAATGCGTTAAGGGGTTCGTGCCCTTTTAGACGTTGGTCGATATCTGGAAATAGCGACAACGGAAGGTAATTTTCTAAGATGATAAGGGGCCGTTGATTTCCTTTATAAATACGATTAATATAGAAAAACGTTTGCGTATCATAAAAACCTAACGCGTTGGCTTCTTTTACGGTCAGTTCGACGATTTTTCTTTCCACGCACTCAATCGAAGGCGTTAGTCCTAACGCAATAATCGCGTCATAAATCGCTGTGTTCCGATCAAAAAAGTAGTTCGTGAGTTCCAAAAAGGAGACCTCATAGCCTTTATCGGTTTTTTTGATATGGTTTTCTTTAATCAAGTGTTTATAAGCGGCTTCCACATCGGATACATCGATATGAAGCGTGTTTGCTAACGTTTTAGGCATAGGTAGAAGGTCTTGATAGTAAAACGTTTGTTCCAATATCAAGGCTTTGATGCTCTCTTTGAGTTGGATATCATACGGTTTCTTCGAACGGCGATCAATCGAAATCAGTTCAAATGTCTTAGTGTTTTGCATGGACAGTCACCTCGAATTCACTAAACTCACCTGGGAAATAATTGACGATATACCCAATCGTTTTGGCGTGTTGATCAATTATTTGTGTCCGAATCCAATAAATCGCTTCATTGGGTAGAATGTTAAGAATTTGTGCTTCAGCTGATGAGGCTTTAATGGGGCTAAACGTGCTATGTAAACTCTTAATCGTGCCTCCATATCGCGTTTCAATCCATCGGAAAAGATGATTTTCCAATAGGGGGTTATCCACTATTTTTTTAAAATAGATCTTGGGTAAATAGATTTTTTGAGAGACAATCGGTTGATTGCTTTTCTTGATCACCCGATGAATGAGATAGCATTGGGTCTTATCTTTCAGTTTTAAAATACGATTGATGGCGTAATCATCTTCAACTAAATCAAAAAGAACATAGGCGATTTGATAATCCTTAGCGTCTATCCTGTCATCTTCGTACCGGTAAATGTTTTTAAAATTGGTCTTATAGATGGCTCGATTGGTTACAAATGTGCCTTTACCTTTGATTCGTTTAATCTTGTTTTCGTGAATTAACGTCTGATACGCCATCTTAACAGCCGTTTGTGAAATGTCAAAAACCTCACAGATTTCCTTTTCTGTGGGGAGTTTGTCATTGTATTTCAGTCTCCCATTTTCGATGGCTTCGGTAATGGATAATGCGATTTGTTTATAAATGGAGACTTTAATGGTCTTATTGAGTCGAATATAATCCATGAACAATCAACTCCAATCGTATGATAGTTTCATGATAACATAGATTGACCTGTTTCTTGACTTACGTTTTAGGAACCCCTAAGGTTTCAAGGAGTTTGCCAACCATGCGTGGACGTTCAGCCACCAATGCTTTTGCTTGAGTTAACGCTTCAATCTTGTTTTCGACAGACCCTTTTCCACCGGTGATAATGGCACCCGCATGCCCCATTTTTTGTCCCTTGGGAGCGGTTCTTCCTCCTAGGAATGCAACCAGTGGTTTGGTAAAAATTCCTTTTAGAATGGCCTCCGCCACCTCTTCTTCCATGGTGCCCCCTAGTTCCCCAATAATAACAACCGCTGCGGTTTGAGGATCTGCTTCATATAGGGGTAAGAACTCAGCAAACCGTGCGCCTGGAACGGGGTCACCACCCACACCGATAAGTGAAGAGACACCATAGCCTGCTTCAACAATCATTGCGGTGACTTCATTGGTTAGTGATCCGCTTCTGGTCATTACACCGATGTTTCCTTTTTTATAGACTCTTTCAATCCAATGGGGGAAACTCCCCATCATGGCTTCTTTTGGTGAGATAACACCCGATGTGTTCCCACCCACAACAAACGCGTTTTCTAAGAGCGCTCGCTGGCGAATCAAAAGCATATCGTGAAGCGGAATGCCATCTGCGATAGTTACAATTTTTTTGATGCCCGCATCCAATGCTTCAAAAACAGCATCTTTCGTTAATTTGGGGGGAACAAATAACATGGTGGCATCAATTTGATGATGCACCATGGCGTTTCGTATCGAATGATAAACAGGAACCCCTTCAACGGATTGCCCTTCTTTACCCGGTGTAACCCCACAAACCACATGGGTTCCAAGTTCAATCATATGTTTCGTCCAAAAACTGCCTTCTGAACCGGTAATTCCTTGGACACATACGGTCGTCTGACGATCAATAAAAATACTCATACAGATCCTCCTTTCGCCAAAAGACAGGCTTTCTTAACCGCTTCTTCTGTATCGAAAAGGGGCTCAAGTCCAGCTTCTTTTAGAAGCTCAACCGCTTTTTGTTCATTTGTTCCGCGAATACACGCCACAATTGGACGATTGGGTTTAAGGGTTCTGATGGCTTCAACCAGGCCTTCTGCCATCACATCTGCTCTCGCAATGGTGCCAAAGGTGACAATCAAAATCACTTTGGAAGGTACTTTTAAACAGATTTCCATCGCTTTGACAGCCTTTTTATAATTGGGGCCCCCAAATTCTAAATAATTGGCAACCGTTCCACCTTCGTAATGAATCAAATCGTAGACGGTGGTTGTCAATCCTGCTCCAGCACACATCAACCCGATGTCTCCATCAAATTGAATGAAGGGAATCCCTTCTTGGCTCGCTTCATATTCTGCTTCGGTTCGATAATCGTCTAAAGTCGGTTCAAATCGTTTTTGTCTAAAGACGGAGTTATCATCAATCATGAGTTTTCCGTCTCCCGCAATGAGTCGATCGTTATGATCAATGAAAAGCGGGTTAATCTCCACCAGTTCTGCATCGTAATCAACAAAAATGCGAAACACTTTTTGAATAAGTCCAATCAACGTTTTTGTGACATGATCAGAAAGTCCCAACTGATAAGCGACATGACGCGCTTGATGGGGCATTAAGCCATAGCGAAGATCAATGGGTTCTTTAATGATGGCTTCAGGACGCTCGATGGCTAAGGTTTCGATATCAACGCCTCCAGATTGACTGATAATCAACAGGGCTTTTGCTAAAAAAGGATCCACGGTAATCGAAAGATACATTTCTTGCTTGATATCAACGGCTTCTTCAATCAAAAGACGCTTGATTGAAGAAGCATGGTTAAACAAACGGTGCGTTTCATGGTGCGCTTTTTCTTGGTTAGTCACAAACTGGATGAGACCCGCTTTTCCACGACCTCCACTTAAAACTTGTGACTTAATGACACACGGAAACCCGATTTTTTCCAAAGCACCCTTTAGTTCATCCTGATGCTCAATGAGTGACGAATTTGGGGTGTCAATTCCATAATCCTTAAAAACTGCTTTCGCTTGATATTCGTAGAGTTTCATGGTTTAACCCTCTTAAAATATGCACCAAAAATGTCCTCATCTGATGGCCTTTTCGGTTCAAAATACTCCGATACCCATGTGATGTTTAAAAAATGCTTGTAGTTGATGTTTTCAGTGGTAATGTTTCCGCCCCAAGACCCACATCCAAGAGAGACTGTTGAAGGCATGCCGTTAAAAAAGGCGCCTCCGTTTCCTGCAGCTTGAGGTTGATTGACCATGATTCGGCTTGTTTTCATGTTAACGCCCAATCGTTCGACATAAAGCGGATTAAATGTATGAATTCCACATGAATGACCGGTTCCATAATGGTTAGTCAAGCGCTCTAGAATACGATACCCTTCATCAAACGAATCGTATTGAAATACCGTTAAAACCGGTGAAAGTTTTTCTTGTGAGAAAAGATCGCTTTCAATCGCGTGATGCCCTTCAACCAATAGGACTTTTGTTTTAGAAGGAACATCAATTCCTGCATCTTTCGCAATGGTTAACGCCGATTGAGCCACAATCGCTGGATTGATGGATCGATAGCCTTTAGAGTTGGTGATCCACATGTGTTTTTCGAGTTGTTCGCGTTCGTGTTGAATCAAATGACTGCCTAAGGCAACCAGTTCAGATATGAAGCTATCGTAGATGGATGTGTGGATGATAACCGAGTTTTCACTTGAACACGATGTGGCAAAATCAAACGCCTTACTGGTAAAGATTTTAGCTGCAGCGTCTTTGACATTCGCGTCTTCTGCGACGATGGAAACAGCATTACCTGGGCCCACACCATATGCTGGTTTTCCAGATGAATAGGCGGCTTTAACCATCGGTCCACCCCCGGTTGCTAAAACAACATCTACTTGTTTCATTAACTCATTGGTAAGTTCAATGGAGGGTTCTTCTATGATTTGAATCAAATCTTCGGGAGCCCCTACTTTTTTAAGCCCTTGCCTCATGAATGTTACGGCTAAAAGAGACGCGTCTTTCGCCTTAGGATGAGGCGCAAAAATAACCGCATTTCGACCCTTTAAAATGGTGATTGCGTTGCTGGCTGGTGTGGCTGTGGGATTCGTCACTGGTGTTAATGCGCCAACCACTCCAACAGGTTTTGCGTATTTTTTGATTTTTTTATCTTTATCTTCTTCAATTAATCCAACCGATTTAGCCTGTTGGATGTCTCTTAAGACACCTAAAACTTTGTTTTTATGTTTCGTGATCTTGTCGGGGACGTTTCCCATCTTCGTTGAAGCAACCGCTAACTCAGCAAGTTTTTTGATATTTTCGTCTTCGTAAACCTCCCACCCAATCGCAACACAGACTAAGTCGATTTGTTCTTGTGTATAATGTTCAATCTGTTTTTGAGCTTCTCGTGCCTTTTTTAGGTACGAAGCAATCATGCTTGTGTGATCCATAGATACCTCCTTAAAAATATAGTTACGATAATAAGCCAATCCATCCCAATAGCCATAGGAAAAGTGCAACAAACGCTAAGGAGACAAACGCCCAGAGAAACAACTCTTTAAATAGTTTTTTTCGATCGGTTTGAATGGGGGCACTCGCCACAGCAAGGGCTCCCATGGTTGAAAACGGACTGATGGTTACGAAATGAGACCCAATCGCAACCACGATGGTAATGACCGATGGTGTGATGACATGATTGAGTTTTTCGGATAGTTCAACCGCGGTTGGAATCAATGTCGGCATGACCACACCAACGGCGGATGAGAACATCGACATAACACCCGATAACAAGGCCAATATCGGAATGGCCGTTGTTTTGTTCATCAAAGATGATAACAAAGTGGTCAATAATGACACGCCTCCAAGCGCGCTAACCACGCTAATTAACACCGCGGTTCCACAAATCAAGATAATGGCTGTCCAGGCGACGTTAGCCAGCGCTTCATGTTGATCGGCTGTTTTAATCATCAAAAGGAAGGTTGCAAAAACGATGCTGGCAAACCCAACATTTACTTTAAAGAACATCACCCAAACAATTAATAAAAGCACACATAAAACCGTGATGATTTGATGCTTATTTAAGCGCTCTGGTTTAGCCATGTGGATGCGATTGCCTTTGAGTTTTAATCCTCCCATTAGGAAAAAAATCAAAACAGAAAAGACCGTCATGCTTAGAATATGATTCAAATAAATGCTGAATCCAAGGTATCCAACACCATGATCTTTGGCTAAAGTTAACGCAACAATTCCGTTCGGTGCAATAGGCGAAAGGCCTCCTGCTATGGCACCGTTAATGATGATGACACTCATCAAAATCATAGGAATCTTGGCCTGATAGGCGAGGGCTAGTCCAATCGGAAGCAATAACGCTCCTGTTGAAATGTTTCCTGGACCGATAGATGCCAAAATCAAGGCCAAAAGGTAAAAAACCACAATGATGAGAATCGTCTTTCCCTTACTTTGATAAATCATCATATTGGATATTTTCTCGAGGGTTCCATTGAGTTTGGTGATACCGAAAAAGAGGGTCACCCCAAAGGTGGTGAAAAACAATCGCAGTGGCCAATATCCAATAATGGTATCAATGGGAATGCCTCCCAAGTAATAGCCTAAAAGAAGTGAGAAAACGAGGGCGATTAAACCGACATTAATGTTTTTCCAAAACCCGATAGCAATGGCTAAAACAATCGCTAAAAGCGAGATAATCTCAATCATGATGGCAAACCCTTCTTTGTTTAGTTTTTATGGAAACTTCCCTTTTCGATGTCTTTGACCACGATTCTAGCCTTTTCAAGGTTTCGTACGCGCCAATCTTCAAGGTTTTGTCCAAATGAGGTGTTTAAAAATGCTTTGGTCATTTCAACGCCCATGATGGGGGCAATCACCCATCCGCCCATGCAAAGGACGTTAGCATCGTTGATTGCGCGGCACTTTTCAGCCGCATAAACCGATTCACAAGCGGCTGCATAAACGCCTTCATGTTTATTAGCAACAATGGACATTCCCATGCCCGTGCCACAAATTAATATTCCTTTTTCAAAGGTTTTTGATTGAATTAACTCAGCCCCTTTTTTGGCAACTTCAAAAAAGGGAAGGGGTTTTTCTTCATCCATTGTTCCGATATCTGTCACGGTATAGTGTTCTTCGTTTAAGTAGCTTTTAATGGCTTCTTTAAGCGCATAACCCGATTTATCTGATCCGATGAAAATCGTTTTCATTTGACATTCTCCTTTGAGCAGCAAGGTTTTCTTTGAATCACATGAATCGCTGCTTCAACAATGTTTTTTGCTTTTAAACCAAATTTTTCCATGAGAAAATCTTTCTTGCCTACTTCTCCAAAATGATCATTGACGCCTACCCGCTGCATAGGAACTGGGCAATGTTCAACGAGAACCTCAGAGACTGCACTTCCTAATCCATTGATGATGTTATGGTTTTCTGCTGTCACAATGGCTCTGGTCTTTAAAGCTTCTTCGATAATCAGTTCACGATCGATAGGTTTGATTGTATGCATGTCGATGACACTCGCCGAAATGCCTTGTTCAAGTAACATCTTGTGAGCATCAAGTGCTTCTTTTACCATAATGCCAGATGCCATAAGGGTGACATCGGTCCCTTCCTTAAGGCGGGTTCCTTTTCCAAGTTTGGCTTCTGTTTGCTCATCATAAATCGCATCAAACTCTTGACGCAACAAACGAATATAGACAGGCCCTTTATGCTCAATAATTTGTGGGAAAAGTTGTGCTAAACTCACCCCATCAATGGGTTCAACAATCGTCATATTGGGAAGATTTCGCATCAGTCCAACATCTTCTAATGACATGTGCGTGCCTCCATTAAGTTGAGCCATCACACCTGGATCAGATCCGCACATTTTAACATTAAGTTTAGAATACGCCACCGATAGAGTCACTTGATCAAAAACGCGTCTGGTTGCAAACGGTGTAAAGGTGTGCGTAAAGGGGAGTTTCCCCATGTTAGCTAGTCCAGCAGCAACCCCAATCATGTTGGCTTCTGCTACACCCACATTGACGGTTCTTTCTGGGTATTTTTGTTGAAACAATGTGGTCTTTAAGGCCTTCATTAAATCCGCCTCTACAATGACCAACTCAGGGTATTGCTCGGCATAATGGAGCAGCAAATCCACATAGATGTCTCTTAATTGTCTATTTTTCAGTTCCATAATGTCTATAACCTCTCTATTGCGTCTTTTGCCATCTCTTTGGTGACTGGCATGTTATGCGATCCCACTTGGTTCTCACAGAAAAATGCGCCTTTTCCTTTAATGGTGTTCATGATGATCATGGAAGGTTTACCTGTAGCCTTTTTGGCTTCTAAAATCGCGTTACGAATGGCCATCACATCATGACCATTTATGACTTGGACGTGCCAATTGAAAGCTTCCCATTTTTTATCCAATGGCGATACATCATTAATTTGATGGACTTCGCCATCGATTTGCATTTTGTTATAATCGGTAAATGCGATTAAATGATCCAGTTTTCGGTTACCCGCAAACATGGCGGCTTCCCATATTTGCCCTTCTTGGGATTCTCCGTCGCCAATTAAGGTAAAAACATGAAAGGGGGCTTGATCCATTTGTGCAGCAGTGGCCATGCCAACAGCCGCTGAAAACCCTTGACCTAAGGAACCCGTGGTCATATCCACACCCGTGGTTTTGTTCATATCAGTATGGGATGGTAAATCGGTGTTTGAAAGGTTTAATGTGTCTAAAAGTTTCATATCAAAATAGCCCTTTAAGGCCAATGTGGCATAAACTGCAGGGCCTCCGTGTCCTTTAGAAAGAACGAACCGGTCTCGCAAAGGCCATTTGGGATTTTTCGGGTCAATTTTCATCTGATCGAAGTAAAGAACAGCCAAGCAATCGGCGATGGACAATGATCCACCAATGTGACCGACGCCTAACGTAGCAATTGTTTCCAGTGTGTGTTTTCGAATCTCTTTTGCGTGTGCTTCTAAGTGTTTTTTTAAGTCCATGGTCGTCTCCTAGTAAATGTGATAATCAATTGATAGCCATTCGGCTAACACAATCAGTTCTTCTTTTATATCCCCATACACAACCACATAATGCGGTTCCCATCCGTCTTTAACCATGGTGGAAACCATCGATTTCACATCGGGTTCTACCTTGACTACGACCGATGTTCCTAAGAACTGTTGGGGTTTATCCAAAATCTCTCCACTGGAAATAAAGAATCTAAAATTCCCATCAGGCTCTCGTCCAATCCTAAAGATCGTCGTTTTTTCATGCGCCTTTAATCCAAATTCCATGGTTGGTCCTATTTTCCGATTGGGATGTACACCTGTTTTTGCACCCGTATCTTTTCGTGCTAATGAACAAGCTGATGTGCCACAATGCCAAAACGTAAGGGTGTTTTCAGACTCATCTAAGGACACTGGATCGCCTAAATAGGTTGGCTTTTGGCTTAGTTCTTGCCCGATAAACATCGACAGTGCGCCATACGCATCCGCTTCACACGCTGCTGCAATTTGTTCATCGTTTAATAAACCAAGCACCCCACATACCGGTGTTCCATAATCCGTGAAGAAATCAGGCCAGCATCGAGAAGCAATCGCACGGATGTTGTTTTTTAAGATGTAATCCCGATACACTTTATAAAGTTTAATGAAATCTTCCTTGTTTTGAGCGGGTGTTTGATCAAGTCCAATCATATTCTGATGCGCATGTTGGTTTTCGTTTAATGCTTCTTTTAACTCCATCTTTTTAGCCAATTGGGTCAATTCTCGTGACTCAATCGATAACAGATTGACTCCAAAAACGGAAGCCATATCCAAATCCAACGCACGCCCGAACCCAAAACCTGGGGGTGTATGTCCAATCACCAGTAAATTCATGTTTTGCATGTCTTGTATTAATCGTTGAACCTTAATGATTCTATTCAATTGAGCGATTAATTGCGGTTCTTCTGGGGAACCAAATACATGCATGATGGGCGTATCTTTCATATGATAATGCGCGAAGCCTGCTGAAAAAGCTCCTGTTAACGAATTAAGTCTTAATCTCCCGCCATCGATAACCGGTTCTCTTAAGGTCCAAAGAACAACGGGCGCTTTAAGTCTTTTAATGATTTCTGTCATGTATTGTGAGTTCGCAAACGTTACATTTTGAACAAGAATCAAATCGGGATTCTTTTGATCCATAAACGCCTTTAGCAAATCAATCGATAGCAGCATCTCGTTTGGAACATCGGCGTTTGGCTCAAGCGATAAAAGCAATGATTTCGATGCTTCAAATGCTTTTTGAGCCGATTCCATATGAAACGTTGGTACACCAATTGGAAGGTAAATGATGTGAATGTTTTTCATTTCTTTCTCCTTTTAATATCAAAACACGTTGTTTAATCAATTCTCTTTTTCTCTAATCTGACTAAACAACATCTTTCGACCGTCAATGATAGGTGCTGTTCAAATTGAACAGCACCTTCATCAAGCGATGGATGTAAAAATTAACCCATTTTAGCCTTTAATTCGGCTTCTAATTCTTGGAGCAACTGCAATGCGGTCTTGGTGTTGTTGGGGTTTGCCGCATTTTCAACCAAGAGATTGATAATCGGATACATACCAGGAATCATGACTTGGTGGAGCCAATCGGTGATGTGATCGTTGCTGGTGTTTGCGATTTCATCAAGGAATACATTGTATTGCTCAGCGAAAATACCGTAATTGACTTGTGCGCCTAAACGTGGTGTCAAATAAGGAACACCATTGGTGAATTGGTCATGGTTAACGCCTTCAGCAAGCCAAGCGATAAACGCTTTCGCTTCTTTTTCAGCTCCGCTATTAGCGAACGCAGCCATGGATTTACCGCCTAAGATTGTCGCACGATTTGATCCCTGAGGCATGGGGACAACGGTCCATCTAAATGGCAAGTTTTGGTAACCAGAAACGTTCCAGTTTCCTGACATATGGAATCCATAAGTACCCTTGCGGAATTCAGAAGCTGAATTCTTGACGACATAGGTTTGGTCTCCCAAGAATCCATTCTTATACCAATCCATGAGGGTTTGAAGGGTTTGAACAGCCGCTTGTGACGTCAGATTGGACGAGGTATAAGGGGTGTTCCACAACTTAACGCCATTTTGATAGAAAAGAGGCATAAAGCGGTGGGCTTGATGGTCAAAAATACCAGGAGCAGTAACATCATCTTTTCCTCTAAGCTTGTTCATTTGTGTTTCGAACTCTGTCCATGTCCAAACGGGATCACCCAGTTTTGGATAACTAACATTGTACTTATCAAGCAAATCTAAGTTGACAAACAATCCGTTGGCCGTGATATCCATTGGCAATGCAATGACCTCACCGTTCTTATTAAAGAACAGGTTCTTAAATTGGTCAGCATCGAACACTTTGCTATCAAGAGGCAAGATTTGATCTTGGAAGTTGTTCAAATGCCCTTCTGTCACACGTGCCAAATGAGGTGCTCTACCACCGCTAATCATGGTGGCTAACCGTTGCTCATACTCATTAAATGGAGTCGAGACTAACGTGATTTTAACACCCTTTTCTTGTTCATATCTGTTAAGCAAGGTTTGCATAACAAATCCTTCGGTGCCGTCGCTCCACCACATCATGGTGAGTTCTTTTTCGCCACCTCTGTCACAGCCAATCAGCATGAACACTGAGAAAACTGCAACTAAAATCAACACTAATTTCTTCATATTTTCCTCCTATTTTTGTATATAATATCTGTTATCCAGATAATTATCCTTTCATACCTGATTCCACTGTTCCTTGGACAAACTGTCTTTGGAAAATAATAAAAATAATTAACATAGGAATCATCGAGAAAACCGAAATCGCTAAAGCCGATGTGTAATCCGTTCCGTATTCGCCTGTCAAATTAGCAATGGCCAACTGAAGCGTATATTTTCTTGGAGTAAAGATGGCAATTAACGGCCAGATGTAATCATTCCAACGCCACATGAACGAGAAGATGGCCAATGTTGCAATCGCGGGTTTCGCGTTGGGAATAATGATGGTGGTAAAGATCTTCCATTCAGATGCTCCATCGATTCTTGCTGAACTAATGATATCATCGGGAATGGTAATTAGGTATTGCCGCATTAAAAAGATGCCTGTGGGTGTCGCTGCTGGCGGTATGATAATGGCCCAAAGATTGTCATAAAGTCCAAAGAAGCTAATAATCTTAAAGATGGGTGCCATGAAAATCTCAAGCGGTAACATGATGGTGGATAAGATGATAATCATGATGACCGTTGATCCCTTAAACTTATACTTAGCTAATGCATAGCCGCTCATGGTGTTAATCACAATCGCAATCGCGGTGGACGTGGTGGCTACAAAAAGCGAGTTAACAATGTAGCGAACATAGTCGCCGGTTGAAAGCACGTGAACATAATTCGAGAAGGTCCATCGTCTTGGGAAAAAGGTGGGCGTTGTTGAAAAGAGTTCTGTCATGTCCTTAAACGAGGAGGCGATGGTGTAAAAGACGGGGATTAAGAAAACTAAAACGACTAAAGAGGCGATGATTTGACTCAAAATGACATGTTTTCTTGAAATCATGCGTTCTCACCTCGTTTCGATAAGAAGAAAATGATTCCCGAAAACGACGTGACAATGATGAGCATAACAACAGACATCGCACTGGCCAATCCGATTTGATAATGCTGAAAAGCCATTTTATAAATGTATTGAACCGTGAACTCGGTTGCTCTAAACGGTCCACCACCCGTGAATGTCACCACCAAAGGATAGATTTTAAAGATTTCCATGGTGACCAAAATTAAAACCATAACTCTTGCTGCTTTAAGCGAAGGAAACGTGATAAAGCGAAACTTTTGAAGTTTACTTGCGCCATCCATTTCAGCCGCTTCATAAAGCGATTCCGGTATGCTTAAAAGCGCTGCTAAGAAGATAATCATGTAATAACCGGCTCTAGACCAAATGATGGCAAACACGACCGCAGCCCAAGCAAATCGAGCATCGCTTAAGGTGGGTGATGGGGTATAGGGTTGATTCACCCATCCGAGATTCGCTAAAAATCCATGAAGCGATGCAAGCGTCGTATTGAATAAACCAAAATTTCCTGCTAGAATCCATTGCCAAATAATCCCGACCACAATGGCAGATATCATGACAGGCCAATAATAGACGGATCGATAAAACCCAAGTGCTTTGATGGGTTGCTTCAGCAATGTAGCCAGTAACAAAGCCACCGAAAACATCAAGGGAACCGTTACAAGCACTAAACCGATGGTGTTTCTCAACGCTTTGATGAAAAACTCATCTTGAATTAACGCACGGTAATTCGCGAAACCAACAAAATTGGCGGACCCAAACGTAAAGAGTGTCCGATCAGTAAACGAATATAAGATTCCGATAATAGCTGGTAAGATAATAAATATTGAAAAGATGAAAAGATTCGGTGCCAAGAAAATGTAGGGAATAACCTTTTGCTTAAATTTATAGTTTTTATACGATTGTATTTTGGTCGACATAAGGCCTCCTTACGTGTGGTTTTGGGTGATCTCCATGAATACATAACTAAAGGATGAGTGTTTCCGATAAAACACAGGGGGATATCCAATTTCGGCGTTCACAGTCACTTCGCCACCTTCTTTATACTCTGTACCGGTCCATAGATGAACCCATTCGTCTTTAGGAAGGTAAACCGTCATACGGTCTATGTTTTCAGAAATGACAGGTTGAACCATTAGATCCCGTCCAAATAAATACTGGTATTGCAGTTGATAGGCTTTTAAATCATCTTCGTAATGCATGAATAAAGGTCTTTGAACCGGATAACCCAATAAGGTTGCTTCATGAAACACGTGTTTGATGTAGGGTTTTAAAACGTGACGGATGGTGGTCATCCGCGCCATGTGTCTCATCGTATCGCTATTTTGATAAAACTGGAAGTTTTCATTGGGTCTGTTTCCTTCATGGGTACGCATGAGCGAGGTGAACACGTTCATCTCACACCAACGGTCAAACAGCTCTTTGGTTCGGATGTTTCCATGTAACGAGGTGTATCCGCCAATATCGCTATGCGTAAAGGGGTTACCGATGATGCCCGCTGACAAAGCGGCGGGAATAACGGAGGCTATCCCATCATGAATTTCCCAATTAACGCTTTGATCGCCAGCCCAAAGGGCGGTCGCGTATGTTTGAGAACCAAATCCTCCGGCGCGCATAAAGTAAAACACTTTTCCAAGGTTTTCGGTTTCCAAAACCGCTTGATAGTTGCATTTCGCCCAGAGCACTGGCCACTGGTTATGCATATGAACCGCATCGATTCCGTTATGGAGTTTGCAGTCAACCGGTAAATACTCACCAAAATCAGCCATCCATCCTTTAACCCCTAATGCGATTAAATTGGATTTGATGACTTCTTTGTACCAGGTGAAGGCTTCAGGATTCGTTAAATCGACGATTCCGCAATAAAACTCACCAAAGTCCTCACGATACGATTCGTTGTTTTGATTAAGGACAAGATACCCTTTTTGCTCCGCTTCTAAAAACAGCGACTCATTTTCTAGCAAAAATGGACAAATGTAGGTTAGAAAATGAACATGTTGCTTTTCTAACTCTTGAATGACTTGTTTTAAATTGGGATAAAGTTTTGAGTTTAATACCCAGTTCCAATAAAGTCTTTTTCCAAACGTGGTAAATCGGTATCCGGCCCAATCCTGACACCATAGACCGCTTACTTTAACGCCATGGGATTGTGCCAAGTTGAGATAACCCATCACTTGGTCAAGTCCACCTTGAACGCCTAAAATCATTCCATCCAGCAGATAATCCGGTAACAGGGGGGGTCTTCCGGTGTAATCCGTTAAGTCAGTGATTAAATCGGTAAAATGGGCTTTTTGTGACCAAATAAACCCTTTGGGAACCTCCCAAACAAAAAACTCATGAAAGTCTTTGTTTTTAAAGTTAAACTCGCTATACGCGTAGGTATCTAAATGAAACCAATAGCGATGACTGGAAACAAATGTCGTTTCTGGATAATAGGTCGAATAATAATCTCCACCTGCTTTATCTTTTAAGTTGGCATAGAAGGTGGTTAATGAGTTTGGATCTCTTCCAACCCCCGACTCGCCTGTGAAAAGCGGGAAATTGCGACCTCTTAGATTGAAGTAAGACGCTTGTTCACCGCATCCATAAACGGATTCATCCTGAGTTGCGTTCAGTCGCATCCAAAACCGATTTTTAGTAGATGCGGTATGAAAATGACCGATGAGACGTCCGTTTAACTCTTCAAATCGAACCTCAAGACTAAGATTTCCAGATGAGAAGGTTAAAGTGTTTTCGGATCCGCGGACTTCCCTTAGGGGAATGCGTTCCATGATATAATCTTCAATCTCAAAATTACCACGATAGCTTTCAATGGTCTCTTTGCCTTCTCCTAAGTAAAAAGAGGGACTTTCATACGTGTGTTTGAAAAGAAGGGTGTGATGATAATGAACCGTTAAGTTGTGTTTGGCATCAATCTGGATGGTTAGCATGGTTATCTATCTTTCTTGTATTGGATTTCTAAATTCGGACCGGTGATTCCAACAAATGCCCCGAGAGCGATAAACGCTTGATGTTCAGGATGGGCAAGTAACCATTTGTTGGTTTTAAAAAGCAAATGATCCTCATCGGTTTTCTTGTTTTCGACCTTTTGGTACGCCATGTTAGTTCCATAAGGGAGGACGACACCGCATTTGAATCCGACATCGTCCACCTTACAGGGAGAGAAATGAAGTGTTGTATTCAACATTTCAAAAACAGTACGCGCAGGAACATAAAACACATCCAACTTTGAACTGTCATAGGACAGTTGATGAATATCGGATGTTAGTCCCAAGAATATAACCATGGGTGTTAAAGCGAGGTTAACTTCATTGGAGCGGTGGTATTCTAAAGCGTTTAGCTTCGTATTGTGTCCGTTCACATAACCCAATTGCAACGTTTGTTGAGGAAAGATTCGATTAAATAACGTGTGATCATTAAGAAACATTTGGAGGTTTGGATCATGCGCGATATAGGTATTATTGACGTCAGGCATTTGAGTATGGTTTTCAAGATAATCAAAATAACGCAAAAAAGGGGTGGCTTCTAAAACTCTTCCATATTTAGAAAACCGAATGTCGGTGATGGGGTAAATGGTAAGATGAGGATTTAGTTACTGAATCTGATTAAGGTTCATGGTCTACCTGTAAGCGCTTTCTTTGAATGACTAAAAAAAATGGGGTTGTGATAATCTCCTAAAAAATAAGAAGAGATTCATAAAAAAACGATGGTTTTTAAGATTCTCTCTCTTTCTCTTTTTTGGATTAATTTGATTGAAATACCTTTTGATTTGCTCTTATCTTATCACTAAAAGAATCCGAATTCAACCCTTTTTAGATATTTTTATGCGCATATATGTATTTTTTTGTCGTTTTTTGATTGATGAATGCGGGTCCTTAAGTCTTTTGGGTTTTGAGATCTATAAAAAACTCATCGGCCCGATGAGTCCAGTTGAAAATTAAAACCAAAAAGTCAACAGCCTTTATTTAGAAAATCTCAATCATAAGAATGACAAGAAGGAAAATAATCCATACCAATGACATGCGATAAATCGAAGGATAGGTCTTATTCCCCGGACGCTCATACGCATGACGCTTGAAAATGCCCAAATAGGCCCAAACCACAGGAAGAGCAAAAACAACATTTCCAATGTTTAAAACCATCACGCTAGTTAGAATAACCCCCATCAATAGGATGACATGAGTGAGAATGACGGCTGTTTTATTTAATCCAGAAACCCCTAATGCTACCCAAAAGATGGTCATGTTTGCCAGTGTAGCAACGCTAATCCATCCAAGATATGCTGAAAATGTCCAATAAGCTAAAACATCATCCTTTGGCGTTTCTTGGACCAAGAACCCTAACGTGATGAGCAACAAAACCATCATCCCTGTAGACCATCCGATACGCTCATGATGCCAAACCCATAACCATGCCACATTGAATACTGAGGATAAAGCAAACAATAGATGAATGATCATGTAACTCCTCAAAACGGAATCTGACATGGGTTGATTAAGATGACGGTATTGAAAAATGAGAAAAAAGAGCATCATTGTATAGAGAATACCCCAAATAGAAAAGGTGAATCCCGATGGCTGGAACAAATTGGTGTACTTGTTGCTTACATCCCCTGTTTGTGTGCCATTGATCGGGATGGTGTTGGCTAATACATTGATCATAATCATGAAAATAAAGCATGTTGTAGCCAAAATGAGACTCCACAAAAACATATTTAGCCTCCTAGAAAACGTTTAACGATTATGTTTATACATAGTGTAACAAGAATGAATCACTCGTGCACCGGCGGACAGATAGATGTGTTGAGCCAGGTTTTTTCTTCCTGTGAAAAACGTCATATAATGCGCACCCCTGCTTGATAACTCGTAACAAAGGCGATGAAATAGCCCTTTGCCAAGCCCAAGTCCTTTGGCTTGTTCAAGCACTTGAATGCCTGCAAAATAACCTCGTTTGGACGGTTCAACGGCTAAAGGACCCGTAAACCCCATCATTTTGTCGTTATGCCAAGCCACCAAAAGAGGTCTTAAATCTCCATTTAAGGTGTTTTCTAAGGTGTTTCGCCAGTCCGGTTGATGGACTGATTCAATCAAATCCTTAAGGTGTTCTTTTTCATTCGAATGGTAAAACCGAATGCGATCATCTAAGATAAATGAAGTGTCTTGGGTTAAGTCCAATAGATAAACATCTTCAATTGTATGAATCTGAAACCCTTCTTCAACAAGCCAGGGTACATGAGGGTCTTTAATGGATATTCCAGGACGGGTGGGGTGGTGGATATGTTCAATCGGATACCAAGACGTCTTGATTGGATTTTGAAAATGAATCCACGTTTGAGACCAACCGTTCATAATGGATACTTCTTCTAGTCGTCTTAACATGGATTGTGTGGTTGTTTTATCATCGGATACAATGAATGTTACATAGACTTTCTGATTTAAAATGGATGCCATGATAAAGTCATGGCTTTCATCTTCTACCACAAGACTTTGATGCCAAATGTCATTAAAAGATTCCCAATCAAGGGTTTGTGTGTGGGGATGCTTTGCTTGATACACTAAGTAGCGTTGATACGTCGCTTCAGTCATTTGATGTCACCTTCTTAGTTTCATTTTAGCATGGTCCTTCTAAAAACCAAGAACTCAACAAAAAAGAGATCAAGCGATCTCTGTTTGTGCCTTGATTTGAGCGCGATACATATTGGCATAAACCCCGTCTTTTTTGAGCAAATCTAAGTGTTTACCTTCTTCCACTTTGATGCCTTTTTCAAGCACGACAATCTTGTCTGCTTGTTTGATGGTTGAAAGACGGTGTGCAATGACAATCACGGTCCGTTGGTGTTTAACCTTGTTTAAAGCCGTTTGGAGCATGGCTTCCGTTTCAGTATCGATGTTGGCGGTGGCTTCATCCATGACCAAGATGGCTGGATTATGAACCACAGCTCGTGCAAACGAGATGATTTGCTTTTCGCCTACCGATAGATTGCCCCCACCTCGAGTAATGATGGTGTGGATGCCTTTTTCCAACTTATCTAAAAGTTTCTTTCCTCCTATTTCATGAAGAATATCGATAATCGTCTGATCAGGAACCTCTAACCCAAATCGAATGTTATCCGCGATTGAGCCTTTGAACATAGCCGGATCCTGGAGGATGATTCCAACATGTTGTCGGTAACTGCGTTTGGTAAAGGTGTTAATATCGATTTGATCCACTAAAATTTGGCCTTTATCGATAGGCTTTAAGTCATAAAACCGTAAAAGAAGATTCATTAGCGAACTTTTACCTGATCCAGTATGTCCAACGATTCCGATGAGTTCACCTTCTTCAATCGATAAATCGATGCCTTTTAAAACGGGATGCCCTTCGTGATAGGAAAACCAAATATTATCAAACTGAATCCGTCCCTTAAACCGTGGAATCGATGTGAATGTTCCATCTTCTTGTTCTCCATCGATAATTTTAAAGATCCGTTCTGTTTTCACCATTGCGTGTTGAAGATTTCCGATTTCACGAAATAAGGTTCCAACTGGCTCAATAAGACGAGTGAGATAGTCGTTATAGGCATAAATAATCCCAGCGGTGACCACAAAACCAGCAACGGTCAAATACCCTTGACCAAAGTACAAGACAATGACCGATGTCACCAATGCACCAGCTAATCGAATCATGTTCCAACCAATCGAAAGATGAAGCAGGTTTTCTTTGATGCGTTCTTTCATAAACTCGTTTGACAAATCTTCAAATTTTTGTTCTGTTTGTTTGACAAAGTTGAAGATTTGAAGAATAGAGATCCCGTTGATGATTTCATTGAGCTGTGCGGTAATAAGCGAAGCGAGTTCATTGACTTTAACAGCAATCTTGTTCAACTTTTGGATAAAAAAGCGTAACCAAACATACACAACAGGGAAAACTAAAAGCGTCAGTAGAGCTAGATTTCGATCTAAATAAAGCATGCCTATATAGGCGAAAATAACGGCCATCGAAGCATTGATGAGCAAGTTAATGATGGTGGAAAACAGGTTCATCATGCCTCCAACATCACTGATAATCCGATTGGCGATTTTTCCAGAAGGCTCTGATTCAAAATACGTCATGGGCATTTTTTGTAACGAACGAACAGCATCTTTTCTAGCATCTCGAACAATGTTGACGTTAATCATTGCAGTGGAAATCCGTTGGATATAGGTGAATAGGATTTGGAGAAAAAAGCGAACAAACAAGGCAATCAAAAGAATAATCAAAGGTTGAATCGAGGGTTGATAAAACCCTTTGACTTCATTGGGTAACATTGGGGTGGCATCGTATTGTTTCTGGACTCCATCCACAGATGTGATGGTCAAGGTAGACCCATCAATCATACGATTTCCCGCAATGACCGCTTCTTCCACCCAGTAATACTTTCCTTGGACAATAACAATTGATTTAGGTTCTAATGAGGTACGCTTTTGACTGAATGAACGTCCTTGATAGGAAACCTCTTGATCGGCTGTTGAAACCTCATACCATGGTCTTTCGATCCCGACCAAATAATCATCAATGATGGATTTAACAATCAACGGGGCGACAAGACCAAGCGCTTGGACCACTAACATGGCCAAAAGGGTGATGGTGAGCAGTTTTTTATAGTTAGCGATATACCGCCAGACTTTTTTCATGGTTTTCATCGAATTCACCTCATCGAAATTTGTTCGATGTATTGATTTTTATACCAACCATCCACACGCAATAACGTTTCATGCGTTCCCGTTTGGGAGATTTTGCCATTTTCCAACACCAAAATCACATCAGCATCTTGCACCGCAGAAAAGCGATGAGCGACAATGATGTTTGTCTTCCCTTTTCGAAAGTCTTTAAGATGATGGATGATGGTGTCTTCGGTTTTCATGTCAACCGCGGACAGTGAATCATCCAAAATGAGAATTTGAGGGTCTTTAATAAGGGCTCTCGCAATCGATAATCTTTGTTTTTGACCACCCGATAAGGTGGATCCTGCTTCCCCTACCATGGTATGAATGTCTTCTGATAAAAACTGCAAGTCTTTCTCAAAATCCGCTATTTTGACGGCTTTATCTAAGGCGTCCATGGTGGCTTTCGGGTTTCCAAGCAGAATGTTGTCTTCAACCGATCGTTTAAACAGCATATGAGTCTGTGGAACATACCCCACAAGATTTCTGATATCTTCTATCCGATACGATTCTATCGGGGCACCATCAATCCAAATGTTACCGGATGTTACATTAAACTCTCTTAATAATTGACGAATCAAGGTGGACTTTCCTGATCCAGTAGGGCCAACAATGCCGATGGTTTGACCAGATAAGATGTTAAACGAGATGTTTTTGATAACGGGTTGTTTATCGAAAGGGTATTTAAAAGTGACATCTTTAAACTCAATGCGCTCAAATGTTAGTATGGGTTTTGAATCGATTTCATCGTGCACCACTGGAACATGCCTCATCACCTCATCAAACCGATCAACGGATATCATCGCGTTATTGATTTGTGAGAAAATGGTGGAAATGGAGATGATTGGTCCATAAAGAAGCCCAATATAGGCTACAAAAGTGATTAATCCTCCCAGTGTCATTTCCTGGTTTATGATAAAAAAGACCCCAAAAACAAACGCTAAAATGTAAGCTATTCCATAAATGACTTCGAACAATGGGTTAAACCAGTTTTCGTAACGGACAATGTACCGCCATGATTCTATATCTTTATCGATGGCTTGAAATTGTTTTTGAAGGTCATTGTCTTCTTGGACATACGCACGAAGCGCTTTTTGACCTTCGACTGATTCCAGTACCTTTTCAGTCATTTCAGCATAGATCTCACGATGCTTTTTAATGTATTTTCGTTTTTTGTTTCGAATCATATTTAAAATCGATAATCCAATCGGCATGATGGATACGGAAATCAGTGTCAACTCTAGATGAATGCTTGTCGCCATCACCCCAATAGCAAACAAAATCACGCCTACGTTAAAGATGATGCCTTCAAGCATCGACGATGCTGCTTGTGTGATGGCATCCAAATCGGCTGTGACTCTAGAAATAAGGTCCCCTTTTTCGTAGGTTTCAAAAAACTGAGAATCCATTTCAAAGAGATGGCTTAAGTATTTTTTTCTCATTTTGAAGGAAAGCAGTTGACTGGTCTTTTGTGAAAGATGGTTATAGATGAAACTAAGCCCATAGCGCGCTGTTGGCAACAACGCAAGCAAAAAAACAAGATAACTGAGCGTCTTTTTAGTTAGTCCTCCTGATACGATGGTATCGATTGATCGCCCTAAGACATAGGCTGGAGCAAGAGATATTGAGGAGATGGAAATCAGTAAGATTAGCAAGATGATGTACGTTTTTCGTTGCTCTTTAATAAACCAGCCAATCTTTTTAAATATATGGGTCATAGGATACCTCAATCTTTGAATCGACAATCCTTATTATACGCCTAAATGGGGCAACTCTTCAAGCCTAATGGATACCATTTGCATGAAAAAGAGTTTGACGCTTTTTCATAGAAAAACCATCCGCCTTGGTTAAAAAAAGGCTCTTTTTGTTTTCTAATGGCTGTGTTATAATAAGGGTGCAGTTACGTTAACGATGATCAAAATGAATCTAAAAAAATAAAGGAGAGTACCATGTTAAGTTCGAAAGAATGTATGGCTTTGGAATCCCGTTATGGCGCAAAAAACTATAAACCTATCCCTGTCGTCATCAGCAAAGCCAAAGGGGTGTGGGTGTGGGATCCCGAAGGTAAGAAATACTTAGATTGTCTTTCAGCCTACTCGGCAGTGAATCAAGGGCATCGTCATCCGAAAATCATCAAAGCGGTTAAACAACAAATGAATCGGGTAACACTTACCTCTAGAGCGTTTCATAATGACCGTCTTGGATCTTATATGAAAAAGCTGTGTGGCTTTTCTGGTTTTGAAGTGATTCTTCCTATGAACACCGGTGCTGAAGCCGTTGAAACCGGCATTAAAGTCGCTAGACGATGGGGATATAGAGTCAAAAAAGTTCCAATCAACCAAGCCGAAATTATTACAGCCAATGAAAACTTCCACGGACGGACCACCACCATCGTCGGTTTTTCAACCGATGAAGGCGCTCGTGCTGATTTTGGTCCTTTTACCCCAGGGTTTATCAATATTCCCTATAATGATCCAGAAGCTTTAGAAAAGGCTATCACCCCACAGACGGTCGCGTTTATGGTTGAGCCAATTCAAGGTGAAGCGGGCGTGATTATTCCGGATGAGGGTTATTTAAAAAAAGTAAGAGAAATCTGTGATCGCCATCAAGTACTTCTCATTTTAGATGAAATTCAAACTGGATTTGCTCGAACAGGAAAGATGTTTTGTTTTCAGCATGAGAATGTCATCCCCGACCTTCTTCTTGTTGGAAAAGCGCTCAGTGGAGGCATATTGCCTGTATCAGCCGTTATCACAAGACACGATATTATGGATGTCATCACTCCGGGTTCACATGGTTCAACATTCGGTGGAAACCCACTAGGATGTGCTGCTGCTGAGGCCGCCTTGGATGTCTTGATCGATGAAAAACTAGACGAGCGTTCAAGCGAATTGGGTCGTTATTTTCTAGACGGCATCAAAGCGATAGCATCTCCTTTATTTAAAGAAGTGCGTGGCAAAGGATTATTGATTGCTATTGAACTTCATGAATCTGCTGGTGGTGCTAGACAGTTTACGGAAAAACTTAAAGAAAAAGGTGTGCTTGCGAAAGAAACGCATACTCACACCATCCGATTTGCTCCACCTTTAGTAATTAAAAAGAAAGAGATTGATTGGATTTTAGAGATTTTGAAAACCGTGTTTGCTTGATTATCCTTGATAATAAAAGACCCTTCTTCCACGAAAACCGTGTAAGGAGGGTTTTTCTTTAGAGCTTTTTCGATAAGTAGATCACAAGATCGTCATCATTCATGCATGGCCCATAAGGTTCAACGGGTTTGTCCTGATACCAAATTCCAGTTCCATCTGGCACATACCCTCTTTTAACATAGAGCCTTTGTGCAGCCCCATAGCCTTGATGCAACCCACAGGCTAGTCCAATGTGTCTCGCATACGTTTTCACGTGGGCTTCAATCGCATCCATAATGTGTGTTCCAATGCCTTGTTTTTGGCATCTTAAAAACACATTTAAATCAACCACGATGGGCATGTTCATGTTCTTAAATGGACCAAAAGGTGCATAAGGAAGAAGCGTTGCATACCCTAAGATTCGATCTTTATCATGCGCGATAAAAACCTTCCTCTCATAAAGCTCTTGTTCGCTATAATACCGTTTAAGAGTGTCTAGGTCTTTGTTCCACCCTTGATCGATAAAACACTGATGAATGGCTTCAATATCGCTTTCGATCATTCTTCTAATGTTAACAAGCATACGGATTCCCCTTTGATGATTTTGATGGCTTTATTATATCATGAATCGTATAAAAAAACCTACCTGGGTTAGGTAGGTTGATGACGTTGATTAAGACTTGGTATACGTGATTCCGAGTTCTTGGAGTTTAGCAACCCGATCATCTGTATCTGGATGGCTTGATTTTAAGTTAGCCCATAGACCTTTTTGCTTAACGCCATCGAAACTATCCAATACACTTGCCAGTTCGTTTCCATAGCCTAAATCAAACGCAAAACTATCGGCAAGGAACTCATTTTTTCTACTGGAATGCATGACAAGGAGTGTTCCAATCTTGGTCCAAACCCACATAACGAAAACCAAAATCACATCAATAAAGAAATTGGTGATTAAGACCGCAACACTATCCATGGCAATCGCAACAAGCAGTCCGATCAGTTGAATAATGAGACGGTAGATGACAAAGATGAACGTCACGATAAAGTTTCCTACCGTAATGATAAGAATCAAATCGGTGTCCTTGTGTGCGATATGTCCAAACTCGTGCGCAAGAACAGCTTTGATTTCCTCGTCTGAGTATTCAAGAAGGCCTTTGGTTAAACAAATGGTTTTTCTTCCTGTAGCAAACGCATTGGGTTCTTTGTCGTTGCTCATGAACAATTTGACATGATCAGAGATTCCCTTGTTTTTTGCTTTTACTTTTTGATAGACTTCATCAAACAAAGGCATTAAACGGTTCAAGTACTCTTTACGCTTGATGGGTTTGCATCCTGTTTGTAAACGCAAAATCCACTCGCCAATGGGAGAAAGTGCTAACAAAATAGAGACAATGTACGCGATAATCCCCACATAAATGCCTGTCGTCTCTTCAAACCCTCGGCTGAACAAAGCAACAATAATGAGCACGTTCATGATTAAATAAATAATCACACCAATGTTGCTTTTCTTGAACAAATTCTTAAAAAAGTCAATAAAATACATCGTTTTGTCCCCTTCTTAATCGTTATTTTAGATTAATTTTACCCTTTATTTAGATAAAAAGCAAGAGCATCAAAAAAAGCATCTCATTTGGATGAGATGCCTAAAACCACGGTTTTTCTAATTCACTCCTTGCATGGCTCGATTGATTGTGGCTTTTTCAATCTCTCCGACATGCAATAAGGTGTTTTCAAAAGCTTTTGCCTGTTCAAGCATAGCTTGATAGAGATTGTTGAATCCTTGAAGACTCGTCAGTGTAGCTCCTAACTCATCGTAGTAAATCCGGTCAATAAATCGCCCTAAGTCTAATTCTTTTTCCAAATCCACATAAACCGTAATCATCGCATAAAACACCCCTTCTTTATCGATTCGACCGAATGTGACGAACAAATAAAGCACACTTAACTCCTGCGTTTGTGATTCAGCAAAAATCCATTCGGTTTTTTCTGGGGATATGGAAACACCTTCATAGTGTTTGAGCTCTCGATAAGCTTCGGTTAAATAGGGTGTGGGATCAAAATCATCATGATTTTCCCCTTGACAGGCTGACAACATCCAACCAAGAATCCCCACCATAAACAGTACCATCATTTTTTTCATGAAAAGCTCCTTCTCTTAAGCCTTCAGAGTAGCTATTATTCTTTGAGTGTGTGTTCCATTTTATGAAACTTTAGATGAAAAATCAACGCGTTTGCTTGGTTTTACCTTCTTGATTATCTTTATAGATTGGTTATGTCTGTTAGAAAAACAGTTTAAATGTATGCCTGCTTTCCTGAAATTGATCAAAGTTTTCGAGAAAAAGAATATGGTCATAAGACCCTTCTTGGATGGTTTTTTGCAAAGAGTCATTAAAGTATCTTAAATCAATCACATCGATTTGTTGAAAATAATCGGTTAAAAAGGGAATAACACTATTGGCGTAAGAGTCTTTAATAACGAGGATTTTTGCTCCTTCATTCATCGTATCAATGGACAAGAATCCATGGTTGCCATAAAGAAAACCATCATAGTAGTTGGCTGAATCTAAGGCTCTTTGATTAAACAAATGATCGTAGGTTTGATCATAAAGGGTCATTCGAACCTCACGGTCCAAGTAGAAAAAGGGTTCACTTGGATAAAACAATGGCAACATTTGTTTATAGTGAGATCCTAAGAAGCCATCTTTTGATTGAATGGGATACGCATCATACTCTTTAATCATGATTCCCATTTGATCTAAAATGATGGAAGCGGCTCCATAAGCTCCTTTCAAATTCCAATGATGGTCGCTTTTATAAAACAAAGGCTCCTTTGGCTGGTCAAAAATCTTACAGGGATCAACCCGTCTTTCATGGTTAAAGGTGTCCATCCACTCTCTTTGATCGATCCATAAAAAGGGGTGTTTTAAATACTCCCGATGGACGTGATAAGACGTCATGGCGATAAAGGCTAAACTGTTGGGATGACGATCCAAAAACTTGCTTAGATGGTCTTGATTGCTTTCAAGACGATGATGAAAGGAAAACTGTTTTTTGAATAAAAAATCATGCTCCCCTTTGACCACATTCTTATACTCATTTTTTTGCATCACCGTGTAGGTGAATGTTTTAATTTTGACCCATCCGTTTCGAAACATGAACTGATCATTGACATAATTCTCATACTGTCGTTGATACGTCCCATTTAACACATTTTGGAGAGAAAACGTTGGTTTTTGTTGCAGATATCGATTTTCATAGTCTGAAAAAAGGGTGGCTGGCTTAGCCCACTCAAGCACGCTAAATGCCATTAGGATGAACATTATCCAATTGAGTCGTTTCATAAGCATCTCCTAAAATCGAAAGTAAAGAAAGGGGTTATAGGTTGAATCCACTAAGTAAGCAATCGAAAGAATAAAAAGCGTTGCGTAAATGAGCGATTGACTGAACTTAGGCAACCGAGTAAAGACTTTTGATAAAATCGGTGTTGATAAAACCGCAGCAAATCCCAAAACAACACCATAATTGGAAAGAAAATAAAACACATCCTTATCCAAACGAAACTGAAACAGATAAGACATGAACTGTGACATGTCTGTAAAATTTTCAAAATGGAAAATGACCCACCCGATGGATACCATAAAAATGACATAGATTCTTGAGACTATGGGATGCTTTTTCAACCATGGAAGTGTCCATGTCTTCTCGATACTAATAAGCATGAAAAAATAGAGACCCCATAGTAAAAAGTTCCAATTGGCTCCATGCCAGAGCCCTGTGATGAGCCAAACAATTAGTAAATTTCGAATCAGTTTGGTTCGATTGCCACCCAGTGGGACATAAACATATTCACGAAACCACATGCCTAATGAAATATGCCACCTTTTAAAAAACTCTGTGAAACTGCCCGAAATATAGGGAAAATCAAAATTTTTCATAAAGGTAAAACCGACCATCATGCCCAATCCAATCGCCATCATGGAATATCCTAAAAAATCAAAATAGATTTGAAACCCAAAACTAAAGATGCCAAGCCAGGCCAAAGGCATAGAGAGAACCTGTTGGTCTTTGATGCCTTCCCATAGGGCGCCCATCTCATTGGCGATTAAAACCTTGCTAGCCAGGCCCAGAATAAACCATTGAAACCCGTGTTTCAAGCGTTGAACATGAATCTCTGGTGTTTTAAGTTCGTGAGCAATGGATTTATACTGGATAATCGGACCAGCAATAAGTTGAGGGAAAAGACTAACATACGCTCCAAAATCGATGATGTTTCGTTCAGCTTGAATTTTCCCTCGGTAAACATCAAGGGTGTATGACATCGTTTGAAAGGTGTAAAAGCTAATGCCCAGTGGCAACATAATGTCGATGAATGGGCCCTTAAGGGGAAGAAATAACGAACCCATTTGCTGGAGAAACCCAAAATACTTGAAAACAACGAGTATCCCAATATTAAACACCATGGATCCCACTAAAAACCATTTCATCCGACGTGGATAAGCGCGGTTTTTTTCAATCCCCAGCGCCATGCTATAATCGACTAAAATCGAACTGATCATCAAGACAATGAATCGAACATCCCCCCATGCATAAAACACCAAACTTGCAACAAGCAAAATCGCGTTTCGGTATTGGGTTGGAAAAAGATAGACCGCTAAGATGACAAAAGGCAAAAACCGTGCGATAAAAAGCAAGCTGCTAAAGAGCATGAGCGTTTACTTTAACGCACTTTTTAGTGCTTCAATGGCTCTTTGTGACTCATTCTCATAATGGGTATCGTCTTCAAAATCGTCTGTGTATGCACCCAGCATGATGAATGCAACCAAGTTATGTTGAACAAAGACCTTAGATGCATTGACCTTCGGCATGTTCATGGGGTATTGAAACGATTCATGAATCAAATAGTTTTGATAATCAAGAAGCGCTTCTTTGAGTTCATCGACATACCCGTCTTTAGCAATCAAAATAATCAATGTATCAACGCTCATGGTAAATAGAGGACCTTCAGCGAAATAAGCATCGATCCGTGATAGATCTATTCCATAGACATGCTCAAGCATTTCTTCTGAAATCTCAGCTTGTGGATAATAGTCCTCTTGAAACGTTTCTTTAATGGCCAAAACAGCCTTTTCCAAATCGGTTTCTGTATAGGATTGGGACCCTAAACAACCTTGAAGCAACCCCAATAAGAGGGTGAGTACGATAATTTTTTTCATAACCTTATGATCTCCTTGTCCGTTTAATCATTCTCATTCTAGCATAGACTAAGTGACAAATTCGTGACAAAATTCGGACGAGTTCGGACAAATAGTCAAAGAAAAAACTCACCTTTTGGGTGAGCCATTGCTGTTTCTGTTAACCGATTACCCCTTATCCGTTGTTTGCTTTTTTACAGATTTTAAGTACTCGAGTACGCCCTTTCTTTGGGGTTTATTGAGGGACTTATGTTGGTACATCTTATCATCGATGTCTTGATAGGTTTTTTCAAAAAGGGTAGGCTTGGTGATCACACCGATGCCGTAAGAAAAATCAACCTGTTGGTTTAACTCTTTCTTAAAGAAGAACGTTTTTGTTTGCTCGATTAAATCAATCAACGTTTCTTCTTTTGCGTTCTTTTCAAGGTATAAAAATTCATCGCCACCCATTCTAAAGATGAGTGATTCTCTTTGAGAAGACGCTTCTTTCAATGCTGTGACAAAATCAATTAACAACTGATCTCCGGCTTTATGTCCCAAAATGTCATTGATTTGTTTGAGATGATTGACATCAACAATGACGAGACCGCAAGGAAAAGGATTCTTTTTATACGATTCAAGAAACGATTCAAAGTAGTTTCGGTTGAAACAACCTGTCATTTTGTCGGTTTGCTCAGCTTTTTTAATCGCATTCATCAATTGGACATTATCGGTTTCATCGTAAAATAGCACAAACAAACCTTCTCGGTCAAATTGGTTGACCTTCAGTTTTTGACGATACATGTGAATGTATTTCTTATCGGGTTCGTATTTGGATGTTAGTTCATCCATATCCTCATAGAGAATGACATGAGCGGATAAGGCCTTATAAAACTGAGATAATGTCTTGATATGGGCGGATTTTAAATCAAAGTGTGAAAGAATGGATTCGGAAAATTCAATGATATGATCCTCATCATCCGCAATCACATACATTTCACGCATCTTGTTAAGCAGGTGAACACGGCTGGTTGTAATTAATGCGAAATTGAAATCTTGTTTATGGATGATGTAATAAAGAACAAAGGCAATCAAAGAAAGAAACAAATAGGTCGGATCTAAGCGTAATGTATGAATAAAGATATGATAGATGTTAATAAATAGACCTAAGATGATGCTTAAAACAAACGCATTAAACAAGGACCAGTCTTTTCGCTTTTTTCCTTCCTTATACAAATAGAAAAGCAATCTTGAAAACGCTAAGACAATCACAAGATAACTGATGCTTAAATGGACATAAAATAAAACACCTGAGCGTGCGGTGATAAACGATTCCGCTGTGATGGTGGAATCCATGGGCAAATCGACATAAAGAAGGTGCCAAAAGTTGGTGAGTGCCGCGGCCACATTAACCACGAAGAAAAGAATGAATGCAATCTGAAACGGTTTAGTGATTCGGGCATCCATGAAGCGGTAGACAACATTAAGCACGTGATATGTCGTAAGAAAAACGATGGGGTAAATCAACAAACTGGCAAAATAAACAAGGACGTATTCTTGAAGCACGTTTTGAAAAAATAGCAAAAATCCCCAGCATAAAACCACCGAGCTGAGTCCGCTTAACGCACGGTATTTAGGAATATGCCTGATATGGCTGAGTGCATATAGTGGAACTGCCGATAAAATGATTGCAAACAAAAACAAAAACCATAAGTGTGCCGGCATGATGGGCTCCTTTCTTGATGCAACTAGTCGGTGATGTTCAAACGGTAAAATGCCACATTAACCCCGTTCCATGTTCGAAGACCTGTTACATTGGACTGGGCGGTACTGCCAAAGACATCGGAGACATACACGTGTTCAAATAAAAAGACGTCATCGATCCATACGCGTATCTTTTTTTGACTCAACATAGGGTCAACAACAGAAATCTCCATGCGGATGGTATGGGTTTCTGTCCACCATGGATTGGTGTTGTCTTTGACCCCTCCTGTGAGTGTCCATTGCCCAAGGGCATCAAATCGAATGCCAAAGCGAACCACAGGGCTTTGTTCAACTCCATCGATTCTTGGACGAATGATGACTTCTCCTCCTGTGTACCCACGATCAATTTGCAAAGCCCAACCTGTATCCGATTGGGTGGAGGGATTTGTGACGATGGTATCAAAGAGGATGCCATAACCGCCATTGGTTCCTTCAGAGAGGATTTGGGCATCTAAGAAGATTTGATAGGTTTCTTTGGGATTGGGAATGTACATGAGACCGCCACTTGATTGAAGCGATTGCCCATGATCCGTAAAACTTCCAACAGGTATGGTGGATCCAAAACTAACCATATCTGTCAACCGTACCGTGTCAAAGTCATAATCGGTTAGTGGTGGATCGATTGGATTCATGGGATCCCCTAAAACCCATTTTTGTTCTAGGATGTCCCACTCATAAAGAGGGTATGGTGGCATCGGTTGAACCAGTTTACTCAAATACCCTGTAGAAAAAAGCACATTGATTCGCTCAGAATCGGTGGTTGTTCCACTGAAGACATCCAATCCAGAAATAGATTCTCCCATCCGATACAAGCGCGTGGCTTCATTGAGCGTGTTGATATTGGCTTGATTGGCATTGATTTGAGTGCGTTCGATTAATCCGGTAAGGGTCGGAACCAAAACCAGCGCTAAAATGGCCAAAATGACCAAGACCGCTAGCAACTCGATAACCGTTATTCCAGCTTTCCACTTAGACACTGTTATTCAACTCCACCCTTATAAATGTATCTTTTTGATTCATCCTTTTGTTTCTTAAACAAACGGTTGATTGCCCGTCAAATTCATGTTTTCTCACACCATGCATGGTTTATTGGTTCAAAGGAGACGGATACCCTTATTTTAACATTGAACGAAGGGAAATGCGATGGGTCTTCCATTAATTAAGAAAATCTTAATCCCTCCAAGTCTGAGTCTCAATGATTCGTTATAAGGCTTCAGTCGAACTTAGCGTCATTTAGCAAACCCGGATGGATCCAATCTAACTGATAGTGTTCTTTTAATAAGGTTTTTTTGAGGGACCAGTAGGGGTAACAATACCCCATGTTTCCAGGCAGTCCAATCAGTTGATGAAGGGTCTTTTCTAATTCCAAATGGATGGTTTTATACGTGCTCGTGTTTTCAATGGGATCGTAGGTGATGGCGTGTATCGGTTTATTTTTTGGGATATCCGATGAATCAATATCAAAAACACGCATACCAAAAGCGATCACATTTTCCCTCATGGTTTCGAGTTTATTTAACACTTCTTGATAGCATCGTTTCACTTGATTATGTTCACCGTTTGCTCGGTAAAGAGGTATGAGCGCCCACAAAAGGTCATAGGTTAACTGAAAATCGTTAAAGAAAGAAGAGATGTCTAATAGACCTTCGTAAGCTTTAATATGAAATGAAAGGTCTTTGGTTTTTAGTTGTTCTAATCGGTGTTTTAAATCATAGACATGAAAGACCGTGATATCTTGTGTGTAAAGGTTTCGATGAAGGGTGTTCTTTAATCCGTAAACCATAACCAAATCCTCATGTTGATTAGGCGAATGAGGGTACACTTTTTCTTCGAAAAGGAAACACATATGAAGGGCTTCCTCATATGCGTTTGATTCCATTTTTTCATGAATCGTTTTTAAGAATGCTTCTTTCGTTTTTGTCCAATTGACTCGTTGTTTTGTTGACATAAATCCCCCTTTATGGTGATACGAGTGCTATTGCCTTAACCGTTTTTTAGAGATTCAGTGTTGAATAAAGCAGATGACTCGTTTTCTATCATTGCGTTAACTTACGTCTCCCACTCAATAGATGACTCCTTTTTTGACGACTTAGGAATCGGAAAGAGTTTAGAAACACGCGCTTGATACTCGCGATACTCAGGACGTGTCAATAAAATTTTCTTTTCCATCATGGGAATGCTTATAAAAAGAAACATAAAGAGCATAAGCAGCGGCATCAAAACCAATACGTCAATGCTTTGTTTCCAAGAAAGATAGATGAGATAAAGACCCCCCCAAACGAACACCTCACCCAAATAATTGGGGTGTCTTGAGTATTTCCATAAACCCGTTTGAATAATCCGCTCTTTTTGAGTCTTATCCGCTTTGAACGCTCTGAGTTGCTGATCAGAAATCCCTTGAATCATCGTAGCAAGCACGATGATCAGTGCCCCAAATACGGTCAACCATTGAACCGATTGTGCTTGTTGGATGACATAGATGGCACCGATCAATTGAAGGTAAACCATGAAGGTTGGAAAAAGATGAATACCCAAAAAATTGGCGATCGCCCACATTCGTTTTGTTCGATTCTTGATCATGATATACCGCCAATCCACATAATTGAATCCAGTCCATGCCATGCACCAATTATACGTAAGTCTAATCGACCAAAAAAGGATAGCCGTGTTCATGAACACAACAGGTCCGTTTAAAAAGGTTCCTAGATCAAACGAAAGAAAAATGAGTATCACAGGGGGTATGACGCTCCAATAGGGATCATAGAGGCTACTATTATGGATGATATGACCCACAACAAAGATAAAAAATGTCATGGATACATTGACGAGTAAAACGCTTAAGATTAACGACTCTATTCGAATGAGACGAAAAAGCATCAATCCAAACAAAAACGCCAATACATAGATCACGGCTATAATCACTAAAGAGATTGTTTTTTGATGCATAAAAATCACGCTCCATTGTTCAATCGTTATTATACCATTAAAATTCAAATGGCATTTGAAATCTTAAAACTTAAGACGGATTAACCCGGCTTTATATCGGTCCCGATTTGGATAGTTTGGCTTCATATGGTATACTATGGACATCGATATGGTCCCATATCTTTTTTTATCATTATGCATAATGGAGGTTAATAATCATGCATTTAAGCGGACAAACTCCCCTTTTTAGGGCTAAAAATTTGGAAAAACATGTTGGAATTGCGCCCATCTACCTTAAGCTGGAAGGAAGCAATCCAACCGGTCATAAAAATGACCGAATAACGGAATCGTTGATTCAATATGCTATGGATCAAGGGCATCAAAAAATACTCGTTTATGGCTCGGATCCCTACATGCGCTCGGTGGTTTACTTTGCTCAAAATAAAGGCCTTGATCTTTACGGGGTTAAAAATCGCCATACGCTTAAACAGCAAAAAGCACATCCGTCAATCGATTGGTTATCGATTTCTAAGAACCCTCGTATGCGATATGAGGAAACCTATGAACAGTACGCCAAAGACAATGGATTTTTCTTTCTATGTGAAACCGATAATAAACCCTTTATTCGAACCCTTTCATTGCAGAAAATGGCTGAAGAAATTTATGATAAAGTACCAGAAATGACCCATCTATGGACACAAGCAACGTCTGGGAGCACTTTGTATAGTCATTATCACGAGACGTTAAGACAATGGGTCAACCAATCGATTTCATCGCTGCCAAACATGATATGTGGAACAACCCATGACAGACTTTCATCCATGTCCTATGATGCCTCACTCAAAGAAATCATGACATCATCAAAGACGATGCTATTGCCTGTGGATCCTCACGCATTGAAAGAAACCGCGCATCTCATTCGAAAACTTGAAAACATTGTCGTTTCTCAAAATGAAGCTTATGCGTTATCCGCGTTTCTTAATCACAGCAAAACACCTTCAAAAGAAGGCGTTCACGTGATTGTATTAAACGATGGAAAAAGTGTGATAAACGTAAAAGAAATATCCAAACAAGCTCAACATGATGTGGATGACTTGGTGACCACAACACGACGTTTATTAACGCCCTATCAGGATTCCATTGAAGAGACGAAAGACGCGATTAAAACAGCACTCGAGTTAGGTTATATCTTCACTGCTACCGATAAACACCATATTCAAGGAATATGTGTTATCGTTCCTACTGGCTTTGATGCGTTTATTCCTTCCTACCATTTGGCTTATATTGGGGTTTTAAAAGACACAAAAGGCAGAGGACTTGCTACCGCTTTAATTCAACAAGCCATCGAAAAAACGCAAGGAAATCTTTCTTTGCACGTGGATAAAACAAACAAAAGCGCTAAAAAACTTTATGAAAAAATGGGATTCATTCATGCTTATGATCGGATGCTTTATAAAGGGTGATTTGATTTCTTATCTCGCATTTTTAAAATGAAATGAAAAAGGCTCAACCAGTGAGCCTTTTTTACCTGTTACACGAAAATCGTTGGTTTTTGATAGAGCAGTATGGTAATCAAATCGATTAACCAAAAAATAAAGATGCCACCAACTATCCAAACAATGCCTATGATGATCAATAAGAAGTCGTTTTTAGATAGGCCTTTGGCTACACGATAAATGCCCCAAGCAAGTCCGTCTACAACAGGAAGGGCCAAAATGATTTTCAAAATCCAGGGAAGTTCATCAAACGCTTTAACCAATTTTTTCATAGCAATCCTCCTCATTTATGGTTCCATTTTAGTCCTATTTGGATTGAAAATCAAACCATGTGCTAGTAGGTGATTAACGAGATGGTATTCTTTCCGTTGGTCTTACTTTTATAAAGTTGATGATCAGCAACACTCATGAATGCATCTTTAGCCTTATGGGCACTAGGAATGGTCTCAGCAACGCCGATTGAAACCGTGACTGGGTCGTTTATTCCCAATTCTTGATGAATCGATTGGATGTTTTTAGCCATTATTGAGGCGATTTCATGGGCCTCACCAATCCGACATTCAGGCATTAACACCACAAATTCATCGCCCCCATAGCGCGCCACGAAATCCCGTTCATCGCGTCCCGATTGAGCAAGCAATTGGGCCACATGTTTGACTACTTCATCTCCAGTTAAATGGCCATAGTGATCATTAAATGCTTTAAAATTATCGATATCAATCATCATAAGAACAAGCGGTTGTTTTAACGTTTGAGCGTTGATCCATAACTGATCATACATGTCATCAAACAGGCGTCTATTAGCGATACCGGTTAACCCGTCCTTTTCTGATAGAACTTTCAGTTTTCGGTTAAGCTCATCAAGTTGTTTGGTTTTCATGGCATTTTTAATCGCAATCGCCAAGTACGAAGTAAGGGTTTGCATGAGATCTTGATGGGTATCCGAGTACATGTTTTTTTCTTTTGCTTGAATGCTAAAGACACCAATGATCTCCCCTTCGACCATTAATGGTGCATACATTGCGCTGTGCATGAGTTCTCCTCGTGTTGAAGAAAGAGCCTTGATATATTTCTTGTACTCTTTTTGAACATCATTTACTTTAATGGCTTTTTTATTCAAGAAGCTCCAAACACTCCAGCTATTTTTATTGTTTAAGCTCAATGTAAAACTTTCCAACATGCGATTGTTTTCAATGAAGAGGTCGAATCTCAGTCCGTTAATTGATTCATCGTAAAGACCAACCCCAAGACATTCAGCCGGCATTATCATGTTCACATTTTCGTAGAGTTGCTCAAAAATATCGCTTAGTTCATGGGTTTTGGTCATCGTTTGACCAATGGTGCTAAGCACATGCATGCTTTGATAACTCTTTTTTAGTTCATTGGATAACTGTCGATAGATCTTCGTCTCTTCCAATGAAGCGGTCAACTTGGATTGAACTTCAATGCTGTTGATGCGTTCAATCCGACGGTTTTCTTCAACCACTTTGCTGGCTTGATGGTATAAACTTAAGTGATGATAGGCTCGATTCGGTTCTTGTCTTTTTTCAAAGTAGAACGCCAAATGCTCGTGAACCTTAGGAATCAGTTCGTCCATTTTCATTTGGGTTGCTAAATCAAGCGCAATCTTAAAAAAGTGCTCTGCATCTTTAGGTCGATCCATTAAATCGTAAGTCATGCCGAGTTCTAGGTATATTTTAAATAAAATGTAGGTATCTTTGGATTCGTTGGCTTTTTGAACGCCTAAATCCAAGCACCGAATGCTTTCATCATAATTCTTCTTGGCTTGATGGAGCCGTCCCATTGAATGATAACTATGGGCCAGCAACAAGACCTTATTGTGTTTTTTAGCGTGGTTTAGTGCGTTTAAAGTATAGTTTTCGGACTCAATTAGGTTATTTAAACTAAAATAGACGTTTCCCATATTGAGATTGGCGATGGCTGTACCATACGAATCTTCAATTTCTGACGTTTTATTGAGACTTTGTTGGTAAAAATAGAGCGCTTTAGGATAATCCTTTAAGTCTTCATGCATCGTCCCGATGTTGTTAAGGATCTTTGATTCTAGTTCTCCAAAACCATGATTTCTAGCAATGGCCAGCGCATTGTTGTAGTGGTTGATGGCTTGATCGAGGAGTTGAACCGTCACATAGACATTCCCTAGCCCAATTAACGCATCCACTTTAGTGTGCATCTCATTGATGTGGTTAGAAATTTCCAATGCCCTTGATAAAAAGTCAACTGCTTCAGAAAAATTCCCGTTAATCCAGTGGCATCGTCCAATGCGGACATAACATCTGGCTTCCTGTTTTTTAAACCCAAGTTTGATAGCAATCGAAAGGGCTTCATTCGCATAATGAAGGGATTCTTCAGTATCGCGTTGTTCTGCTTCAATTGCTTGTCCTAACAAGGCTTCGACACGCTCGATATGGGACTTTTCTGTTTTCTTCTCTTGATTCATCCTGTCACAGCTCCTTTCCGGTCTACGATAAAAATGCGTTATCAAAAAAATGCCGCACGTCTATCTATGGGATTACTATCATTTTACTGGATAGAAGATTATTTTACTATACCCCCTATGAACATCGTCGGATTTAACTCGTTGATTTAAGGTTTTTGTAACCTTTTCTTAAGGTTTGTTAAGAATTGAGACGCAAAACCGATCTAAAAGATAATTTTAGGCACCTTGGCTTTATCACCTAGAACATGGTTAAGTAAATTAAGGGCATGCTCGGAACTCGGGGTGACTTTAAAGGTTTCTTTAGTGGTTTGAAAAACGAGATAATCCGGTTGAATCTGGTTTTGACTGTCTTTGGTTTTGGGACGTTTGACACGTATTTTAATGATTTGATCAAACATCAATTGAAAGTTTTTGGGATGCTCGTTTAAGATCTCTTCAAACGTCATCGTGTTGTATTTTTCGGGCAGCTCATAGCCATGGCTCATGATAATCGATAACCGCTCTTTAAACGATTTTCCTTTGACTTTTTCATTCAATAGACGTTCGGTCTCTTTTCGGGCCTCTTGGGTTAGATAAGAAAAAATAAGACGCTTATCCGTAACAAAAATGTTGTAGGGGGATGCTATTAAGAACTTCTGTTTTGAAATATATTCGATTACCCCTAATTTTACTTCATTCATGAAATCACTCCTTTTGGACAGTATAACATAGAAACTTACACATATCAAAAAACTTCACGATAAAGGCCTTTTTATGGCCTAATAATGCTCTTTATCGAACAAAAAGACCCAACTCACAATTGAATTAGGTCTTGGCTTTTTGTGTGTTTTCTTCTTACTCTTTTGGAATTTCAACCACACATAGACTGTCGTCTAATGTTTTAAAGTACACGTTGTTTTCTTTTTCCAATGTCTCATAGACCCATTGAGTCAATTTAGGATCCTCAATTATTCGTGCAGGTTTAAAGACATAGACAGGTTGTTTAAGATCATAAGAAACCAAAAGTTGGTGACTTTTTTGGATATCCTTTACTTTTGGGGTATCTTTCTGAACAAGTGAATAATAGAGATTACCCTTTTCAACAACACTTAAGTAGCCTTCTTTTTCTTCAAATTTGAACTTAATGACGCGTTTCATGTTCATCCCTCCTTCATCCATCATACCACAGAATTCATGTGGTTGATTATCGGTGCTCCGCTTGCTTGCTTTTCAAAATGGCAATGGGTTAGTTCGATTTTCGGAATAAAAACACAACATCGTCTGCGATATACTTGAGCCACAAGAAATTTTCTAAAACCAAGTAGGTATCCGTTGTGCTTCCAAGGGTTAGATACAAAATATTGTCTCCTGCTTTTTCACCCGGTTCTAATCGCCATGTTCCATGAATTACATTGGTGTATGAAGACTGAATCACGGTATACGATTCGGTGAATGTTCCATCTTCCCTTATCACAATCGTGTGATTCGATACCAATTGTTGTTGATCACTTCTGCTATAAAACACATATTGGCCGATAATGCTGCCTTGACACGGAACCGTAACCCCCGCTTGATAATCAATGGTTATTCGGATGAAATCGGCATAATAAAGCTGACCATCAATGACAATTTCAGCTAAAATTCCGATTTCATTTTTCCCGTTCACTAAGTCGACTTCATAATACATGTAACCATCCTCTGCACCATAAAATGGACCATCCATTTTTTGATCCTGTTGGTAGAGTGTGTATACCGCATCCGCGTGATTCGCAGTAACCGCTATAATGGCTTTATTTTGAAGATGGCATGGCATATTCTCATTGTGGTCGGTCCCTAGATTGATGGAAATCCCATTGAACGTTTGCCAAACATGATCAAGGGTAGCATTATCATATTTAGATAAATAGACGGATTCAAGTGTTGGAAAAACATCGTTACCGATGGTGCCATCCAAAACTTGGTCATAGGCGGATTCAATCGTTTCATAATTCACAAGAGCGGATTCACCAATATAGAATATTTCATTATAAAGAAGGGCCCCATCGTTTAAGATGGCTTTGGCATTCGCGCCTGATGAATAAGGATCAAAGTCATATGTATTGGGGCTGGTATTAAAATGAACGTAGCGATTGGTTTGTCCTGGATAATTGGGATCGGCAACATAAAGATCATACCCTTGCATCTTATACGCTAAGATGGCGTGCCCGCTAAGGATGTTCCCATGGTTGTCTGTGGCATAGATCGCCATGAGTTGAGGATTTTTAGTGATGAACATGGCGTAACTAAAGGCGAAATAGATTAACTGTTTGTTGTCGCCAGCAAAAAACAGATAATCAAAGAACGTTTCCGATTCAAAATCAAGTGCATGCTGAATCACGGATGAAAACCGGTAACCCAGCTGATCATCTTCCATAAAGGATTCTGTTTGAGCGTATCCGACATTATCGAAACGGTTAAATAAAGCAGGTTCCCCTTTTTCTTGCTTTTGTGTGTGATAATACCAAGCCATGGTCAATACTTGACCGGCACAATGCCCACCTGGGGCAAGATAGGATCCATAATTGGTAAATTGCCAATCGTCAACGCCAGGTACAAACCCAGTATCAATATATGGGTTCGTGACGTGGGTCAATTTGATGAGTTCTTCAATGGAGATTTTAGACACCACAATGCTTGAAAAATGCTGTGTTAACAAGGTGATTTCGGTCCCTGTCAAATTCTTCATCGGAATTCCTTCAAGTGTGTTGCTCGCTAGATTGACATAAAAACCCATCGCAAACTCATCTTCTTTAAGTTCAATAGGAATAGTCACCGTCATGGGTGTTTTCGAAAATTGATGCCCATTATCGATATGAATCAATGGCGTAATAGGGGTAAAGGCTTCTCCAAACTCATGGCTGTTAATGGGCTGTGTAGCAACAGAAAAGGATAACGAGGTATCATAAGCTCCCGAAGGAACATGGATGGTTAACCCCTGAATCGGCGATTGTTGATCTAGGATAGTCAACGTCCCACCTGTTGATGGTATGTTTTGTTCCAAAAGGACAGTTTTGGGTCCTAATTTCATCATGGAAGGTGGATTGGGCTTTCCAAAAACGCCTAATAAAACGATCAATAAAACAAGGCTTGCTAAGACTCCAGTCGTGATGTAAACGTTTCGTTTGATGCTAAAAAAGCGCGTGAGATGGGGCCATGCTTTTTTGGCGTAAAATACGCCTGTTTTAAGAAGGGATTTAAACATTTTATAGACGATTATTGAAACACAAACAGCCCTTCGCCCTATAGCATGAAACAATCTAATCCACTGGTTCTGGATATTCTCTCCGCACTTTGGACATGTTTTTTCAGTAGGCAATACGTCTTCTTGACAACGATGGCATTTCATTGGCGTTCCTCCTCTATGTTCGTCTAAAAAATCGGGTGAATCGTGATCATTAGATAGTTACATTTTATGCCTGTTTGTCTAAAAAAACAATTGGTTTCGATGGCAAAATGGTGATTTGATTAGGGGTCGCCTCTTAAACCGCGCGAAACCATACTCACCCCTTAATGTGTAAAAATTTATATTATTGTATTGACATTAGTGTGCGTCATACAGTATAATGAGGTTGAGGTGAATAGGATGGATGAACAAACCCTTATCAATCAATTAGCAGTTGAACTCAAACGAGGAACTCAAATCATGGCAGTTCTAAGCCAACTAAAAAAAGAAACCTATGGGTATGCGTTGCTGCAAGCACTTGAAGAAAAAGGGGTTGCAGTTGAAGCGGGAACACTATACCCGTTATTAAGGCGGTTGGAGTCACAAGGGCTTTTGATGAGCAATTGGGACACAACAGAGTCAAGGCCCCGCAAATACTACGTTTTAAGTAACACCGGAAAGACCGTCTTAGATGCATTATTTAAAGAATGGATTATCATTGAAAAAAACATGCAAAAGTTATTGGAGGAATGAACATGAAATGGGTTGATCGTTACATTTATGATGTAACCAGACGTCTGCCAGACTCAATGCGGGCAGAGGTCAAAATGGAATTAGAAAATCAGATATTCGATATGTTAGATGGAAAAAATGATGAGAAATCGATAAAACGAGTCCTTGAAGAGTTGGGAAACCCGCGTCTTTTAGCCAATGGATATCGCGGAAAAGAGCGATATCTTATTTCTCCCGCTTATTTTGATTCCTATATCCATGTGCTAAAAATTGTATTAATCATTTTGGCGATTGTTGGGTTTATAGGAGGCGCTATCGAGGGAGCCGTTGAAACCTATAGTAGGCCTTGGTATGAAATGATGGGCAGCATCATCAGTGGCGGTATAGGAAACATGATTAGCGCGATGTTTAGTGGTTTCGCGATGGTCACATTAATCTATGTTGTTTTGGACTATCAAAAGGTCAATTTAGAAAAAGAGCCCTGGAATCTTGATAAACTGCCTGAACTCCCTAAATTTCCTAACGCCAAAATATCAAGAACATCAACCACGGTCAGTTTGATCTTTGAAACCACTTTTTCCGTCTTATTTGTTCTTCTTCTCATTCGTTACATCGATGTTTTGGGCTGGTATGATGGAAACACAATCGTCGCTCCTTTCTTTCATTCCTCCACGATTGATGTCTTTCTCCCCTTTCTGATCGCAACCATCGTTGTCTCAGTCGTTGTTCATGCGGTTATGATCTATCAAGGCTTTTGGTCCAAAGGATTGGTGCTCTTCTTTACGTTTTCTCAACTCTTTTCACTCGTTATAGGCGTCGTTTTCATCACCCATCCTCATCTCATTCATGCCGGATTCATCGATCAGTTTGGATTAGCTTTGGATGGCGACTTAAGCTTAGCCAGTCAGATTGTTCAGATCATTAAAAGCATCTTGGTAGCGGTTGTTGTTATTGCCGCATCCCTTGAATTGGGATTGGTTTGGTATAGGTTCATTCGATCTGGGGGATTAAAAAAATAGCGTTTCATAAGAAAGAAAAAAGGCGATTTTCAAAGTTGAAAGCGCCTTTTTTTAATGGACCTCATGGATATGGTATTGAAACACGTTTAAAAGTATGTTCATGTATTGGCTTATCTTGCTGGTTATCCGTTTGAAGGGCTCACCTGTGGGATGGCTTTTTCATAACGTTTAACGATTTTGGTTTTGAAAAGTGTTGCGCTTAAAACCAAGGCTATATTGATGCCAAGCAATACCACATTGAGGGCTGTCACGAACTTTAAAAATCCCATCACCATTTCCGAGTGTGGCATCATGGATGTATTTGACGTAATAAAAGCAAGATAGGGAAAGGGATTAAAAATCACCCCTCGAATGGATTCATGAGCGGAATTTAAGTTTCCGATAATAATCGACAAAAAGGCGATGTTAAACAAAAACACCAAAATGCCAAATCCAAAGGCCGGATTCATGCCCGCATCTCTCGCTCTTCTTAGTAACAAATTGTAAACCGGAACAACGGAAACAATCATAAACGTGTTTTTGATAAACAGAAAACCCTCAGTTAGAAAGTCTAGATTAATCAAACGAAACAGTGGTCCTAGCACAAACTCAAGCACCAATAAAATAAACCCATGAATCACCAACGCATGAAAAAATTCTTTTCGGGTCGATTTGCCCAAAAAGTCAAGAAGGCTTTTCCACATTAAACGATACGCTTTAAAACCTTTCTTTTCGATATACTCATACTCTCTTTGAATCATTTTAATGCCTTCACTTCGCAGGATCTTCCCACAATGTGGACACTGAAGAGGAGTCCCTTCAACGTCTTTTTTGCACCTTGGACACGTCATATAATCTCCCTGTTGCTATCGATATGGTATCATTTTAATGATAATGGCTTCATCTGTCAAGTTATCCGCGGATTTAATGAAAAAGAATCGATTGAATCAAGCACGATTAGGCGTTTAGTTGTTAATAACTTAGCTCGATTATTTTTCATCATAGAAAACAACGCGGTTCAACAAATCGTTGGCTTCGTGGTTGAAAACTCCATCGTCTTTGAAAACGAGACAGTTGTTTCGGTAAATGGCGCCTTTTAAGATGCTTCGAATGGTCTCTTTTTGAGGATGAGCTTCTACGATGGCTTCAAACCGTGAATATTGAAAATAATAGGGGCATATTTTGATGTTAACATAACTGGTTTGCTTGACTTGATAATAGTCTTTGTATTCTACTTTGATGGCGTGATTGATGTAGTTGTCGTCTTTAACAATTACTTTTTCATATTTTGTATCGTAGCACCAAATATAGGCATCAACAGCCACAATGTCTAAGTAGATGTTAGATGCATAGAAAGCGGTTTTGAAAATGACATCACGAATATTGGTGCCAGTGACCAATTGATTAAGATTCATCTCGTTGATGAGTGATTCGTGCTGGATATTGGCTAATAGTTGAGGAGAGGTCGTGTTGGGTTCGATGGGGTAAATCTTCTTTTCGTGATACGAAGGAATGCATTCAAGTGGCGCTAATAAATAAGTAATCCAGTCCAAAAAGTTTCCAATTAGCTCCACAAATTTTTGTTTATAGATCGCGTAATCATGGTGCTTTATTTCATCGAATTGTTCGCTTTTTAAAAGCCAAAATCGCTTGAGTGCTTCCGATTGGATTTCATGTTTATACCCCTTTTTGGTTATCGCAACATCCGAATCAATTCTCAAGTAATTATAGGCTCCAAATTCAACCAAATTGGCTTTTGCTTCTTGAGAAACAATCATTTCAAAAGCATCCATATCATTGGTTTCTATGTCATATAGACGACTAAAGGTTTTTTCAATGGATTCATTGATGCTCTTTTGTTCGATTTTTTCGATATGTTTGTGTTTAGCTCGTTCGCTTTTCTCTAATCTATATTTGGATTCGACTCGATACTGAAGTTGAGGCTCTAATACGTTCCAATACTCAAACCGTCTTTGAGTATGGTATTCCGCTTTGACTCCATTAATAATCCCTTGAAGTGTTTGTGTGTGGGTGGTGATGGTGGTTTCATTTTCGGTTTTCCATGACACGTCTTTGCTGGCTGTGTATTGGGTATTGACGAGATCACAACGAAAAACATCATAAATCAAAAAGGGGTTTCCTTTATAATACCCAAAAAGAAGATTTTTGACAGATGCGTTATCATCCATCGTGTCGGTATATCCAACGGTTTGTTCCAACTTGGCTTTGTTTCTTTCATCAAAATGAGGATAGATCTGAATGTCTGGATGAATGGCGTGAATCAGCCGATAAATTTCATTAACGCCATAGCCATCAAACAACGGTTTAATTTCAGCTTCACAGATGGCTTTGAAGCGTAGAATTTCATCACAATGAAACGCTAGAATGGCTTTTCTTGGCTCAATTTCGATTTGGTGTAGCTTAATAATATAGGGAATAAAAGCGACACCAATAATCAACAACACAATCGTCAAAAACCAATACCAAAATGTATTAAAATTCGGCAAGAGATTTTTTCCTGTTGATAAATCATAGACAAAGACAAGTCCAACAACAAGATAGATGAGTTCGCCACCGATGAATGCGTTTCGTGTCTTGATTTTTTCAGCCATTTGAAGTTGAACGTCATCATAGCACTTTTGCTGTTCCCTCAATTGCTTGAGGTTCATTTCATAAACCGCATGATTAACTTTTTTTTGATATCGATTGTCTAGATGATCAGCGATTCTCGTTTGATCGTTGAGGCGTCTGGTTTCGTACGTTGATGTAGTTTCGTTTTCTACTTTTTGATGCATGTGTGTTTCCTCCCAATAGAATGATAAAAAGAAGATCCTCCTCATGATGAAAACACTTGGTTGAGATACATGTTGGAATTGGAAAATCCCCACTGATTATGATTGATTTTATTGTATCATGTATTTCGACGATTGAGAACGCCAATAAGCTGAGTATGAATAAAACTTGATTTAGGTTAGGGTAAGATTCATATGAACCATGTGATAATCCGAATGCCCAATTTTAATCGCATGAGGCTCAATGCCGTAAACAACAAAACCAATCGCCTCATAGAGATGGAAAGCGGGAATGTTGGTTTGGGTCACCGAAAGTCTAATGCGTTCAACCCCGAGGACTTTGGCTTCATCAATTGCGTGACTAAGAAGCGCTTTTGCCGCACCGATTCTTCGATAATCTTTATCGACATACATGGCGTAAAGCGTAGCAATATGTTTCGTCTTTTGACGTGTCTCTTTGGCCATAACAAGTGTGCCAATCAACTGATCGTTCAAAAAAGCCCCATAGGCATAGGTGTGTTCTTGGTTTAATCGATTTTCAAAAAACGAAAGAGGCTGCGCACTTTCTTCTTCAAAACTGCTTCCATAGTACTCTGGGTTTTCTTTTAACGCCTTAAGTCGAAGGACTTGATAGACTCTGGCATCTTTTTGCGTGAGTTTTCGAATGTTCATTCTTTTTTTTATTCCTTTATATTTTATTTGTTCTAAATCCATCCGTTTTGAAATGATGGTTTCGTTTCGATTGATTTTCCGATGCTTACCAATAACCGTTGTTTCATCAATCACATAGGCTGTATGATACAGTTTTTCTTAAATAGCCTCGGCTAGTCCAATGACAATAACAACTGGATTGGCTTTGGTTAGATTTGTTAATCGTTGAATGCAAGACGGATGAATGATTTTTAAAAAACTATAATTGTGGCACTTGAATTGACAAATCAGCTTTTGCTTGACCTATTCTGGTTTCTATCTGCTTTAAATTCGTTTCAACATCTTTGTACTTGACATCAAACTAACAAAATCAGGCCAACGAACTTAGATTATCGAAGCATGGTGTCTTCTTTATCATCTGAGGTGTTTTAGATTTTCGAATAAATTGAGATTGAATGGTGATTTAACACGTGATGAACAGGTTATTCAAAATGTATGTTCTTAATCCTTATTCTATCTTCTTCTGTTAACTCAAAATCAAATACATCGATGTTTTCAAATTGATGCTGTTTGTTGTGTGATTTAGGAATCACAACCATCCCTGCATTGATTTGATAATTTAAAATAAGTTGACTCCAGGTTTTCTTATAAGGCTTTGCCATTTCGATTAGGATTTCTTTGGTTTGATCATTCAGTTTAGCCAACGATTGATACGCTTGAGGAACAATGGCGTTAGCTAGACAAAAATCAATTAATCCTTGTTGATGCTTCCCAGGATACGATTGAAATTGGTTAAGCACCGGTTTGATTCTGGCGTGTTCAATCAAAAAAGTGAGTTGCGCTTCATTGAAGTTAGAGACACCAATTGATTTGATTTGACCGCTATCAACATAGGTTTCAAGAATGCGCCAAACACGTAGGTTCTCTTCGTTTGATTCAAGCGGAAAGTGAATCAAATATAGATCAATATAATCCAAATTAAGCGCTTTAATTGATTGTTCGACATGATACCTAACAAGCTGATTGGTTTTTATGTATGCTTTTTCTTGAGGAATTTTTGACGTGATAAAGAATTCGCTTCGATCGATATTGGAGGCTTTAACTGCCATTCCAATGACCGCTTCATTGCGGTAATAAATGGCTGTATCGATCAGTCGATATCCGAGTTCAATTGCTTGGGATAATTCTTTTGTATCGTATGTGATTTTTCCACTAAACTGTCCATTTTCTTTTCCAAACGTGTTTGTTCCTGTTCCCAGCACGGGAATCATTAATCCATTGTTCATCTTGAGGTATTTCATAGCTACACATCCTTTTCTTACATCCATTATACCAGTTATAGAAGGTATACATTCATAGAGAAACTATATGACTTCGTCATGAACTAAGCCTTTTTTTGAGTGCCCTCCAAAAATGTATCAAACTTTGAATAGAGTTTAATGATGCTTGTTGCAATGTGGACAGATAATATCGCAATTCGTATCGATTTTAGTGATGTTTCTAAAATGCATTGAGGCTTCAATCTGTTTTTCATAATACCAATAAGCATCGCGTCCATAACTCGACTTGCTTATTTTATGTTTTTTTAGATGTGAGTTATCGGTATAAAAAAATGTTTTTTTGGTATCCATGCAAGTGCCTTTTTTGATTTGCGTCATACAATCATCGCAATGATCAAACTCACCGGTTACATCTTTGTGAAGTTTCCCACCACAAAAGGGGCAAATATCCCTCTTATTGTCTGAATAAATCATACCTTTGAGAATGATTTGTTGGATTCTACGAAACGAATCAATATCTTCAATGCTAATGTAAACATCTTTTCTTTCCATATAGTCTTCTTCAAATTGACTCACAAAGATAATTTCGTCCGCATCATAGGTTTCTAAAGGAAGCTGATCTTGCTCATGATCTGAACTACCAAAAGTCAACACAACCTTATAAGATTTATCTTTGAAGAATCTAAGACGAATATCTTTATTCTCGTTACTCGATAAGTTTAACTCCCAATCTTTATATTTAAACGTAATATCAAGCGATTGCATATCCATCTTAGTTTGGGGGCTTGTTTCAAAGTTAAAATGCCCGATTGAGAAGATAGTTAACAATTGAACGAACATTTTGTAGTTTCGTTTAATTTGTTCATAGTCTATATTGATTTTTGATTCTTCAAGTTTGACTTGGTTGTCCAATAGATGCCTAAATGTCTTATAGATTTGTCTATAATCTTTCTGCATCAAAAATATGTTCGTTTTTCTGATACTAATGTTCTTGTTACGTTTAATATTTTTCTGATAAACCGGTTTTTTTAGTTTGGGGTTAATGGCATGACTAATTAACGATAGTTGACCGGACAGTTCTTTAGAGAGTTTCAAGTACTGACTAAAATCTCTATTGTAACCTGTATGTAGTTTTCCAAGCGCTAAAAAGAAATTTAGGTGGTTTACTTTTTCATAAAGATTGAACTTCATGATGTCTCCAGCATACAACAAACTATTGAGTGTTCTTCTATTTCTTTTAATCCATGTCTGAATTTCATCAATGAAATTGCAAAACACAACATTTTCATAGATGCTGTAATCGTCTTCATAGACCCTTGTTAAAAGTTTTCTCGGTTTTATTCCCGTCTTTGTGATATTTGTTACATATTGACCATGATTAGCTATATGAAGCAACGTATTTTGATTGATGATCCGCGTGTTTTCAACAGGCAATATATCATCGGCATCTCTTAAAACAATAATGGGTTTATCGAATATTCGCTTAATCGCAGGAATCGCTTTCTTAATTTGCTGAATCATCAATGCTAATTTTTCAAAATCAAAATCAGGCTCAACTGAAAACAATGTCATATCGTGCACGACATAATAATCAAACTCAATATACGAAATAACTTGATGTTTTTGAGCAAACCTTTCTATGTTTTGTAAGAGCGCTGACAGCCGTTGATATTCACCTATGTTTGATTCGATAAGGCTTTTACTCATTGTCCAGACGGTTAATAAATGCCGCGCATTGGTTCAAATTTAGCTTCTTAAACTCTGTTTCAAGCTTATCTTTGTCATCAATGGTTTTAACTTCCAATTTCGCGACCACTTTACTGAGTAAAATCTTCTCAACGGCTTTATTTTCTACTTCCTTGTTATCAAAACACGCTTTGTAAATGTTCACAAAGTCCTCAATTTGATTTAATATGCGGTTTCCAAATGAAATATTGTAAGGCTCCAGCAACGTTTCAACTTTTTTAATTAAATCACTGTTTTCTGCATCAAAATCCCCATTTTGTTTTGCCTTAAGGAACAGTTCACTAATTGTGTGATAATCATAGAACTGTTTAGAAATGGGACTCGAATAGTTTCTTATTTTGGGTGCCCGTTTGATAAAGTTAATGGTATGTGCTCTATCATAAACTTTGTCTGATATAACAAACGTTGATTCATCACGATTTGCAGTTCCGATAAACCATACATTAGGCGGAATTTTGATAGTATTCCCCTCACTAAGGCCTGCATATTCAATCTCTTTGCCTTCATCTATCCGATTCAACTTCACATTGATAAGTTTAAGTTCCCTTTGGTCTTCTTCGTTTTCCATCAGTGATAAGAAATCCGAGAAATAGTATTCGATTCTTGAAAGATTCATTTCATCTAGCAAAACGAATGTTGTAATGTCCCGGTTTAGTGACGCCTTATATAGCGCTAATGTGAATTTTTTCGGCGTAAACTTGAGTGAAAATTCATTATAATATCCTAACAATTCATTTTTGTCTTTCCATGATGATTCAACTTCGACGATTTCGCAATTTCCAAAAATGGCTTCAGAAAAAATCTTTGGAAGACTGGTTTTCCCTGTTCCTGACATCCCTTGCAAAATAGACAATCTGCTTGCTCCTAGCCCTGCTATAAAGGTTGCGATATCTTCTTGTGTATAAGATAAGTGTAGTCTAGAGTTAGCTGCATAACTCACAATGAAGTTGACGAGTTGGTCAAGCGAAGGATCTTTAACTTTGACCGCTTTTCGATTATCTAGATCCTTTTTAAAGAATAAAATTTTTGAGTCAAGCTCAGTAAATGCTGGACATGGATCAAACTTGTGGGACTCTTCTTCATTGCTTGTCTCTACAACAGGTGAAGTTCTTTCTACCTCAGGCGCCGTTTTGATAGGCGCATGCCCTGTATCGCTAATAACAACATCATCCCCATCAAAAGCCTTTCTACTAAACATCATGACCAAAACGAACACTGATGCAAGAAGAGCGTATACCGCATCTGTTCCAATCGTATAATCAAGATCAACGTGTTCGGATAGCGATATGCCATACAAATCGAACACTTCTCGAACCATTGCCATATTAATCTCTTTTGCGATTTGAAAGTAGTACCCTGATATAGCAACGATGAAGACAAAGAATACGTTTGAAGCAGCTGCAAATCTAACAATTGAACTAAATTGTCTGTATCTTGAAAGATAAGCAGCAACGGTAAGAACAAAGCAAATGCTTACAAAAATGAGCATAACAACTAGAACAAAAGCGACGACGCGATAACCTGGATCCAAGCTGGGGTAATCCATTAGCATATCAAGCCCTGTCAGGTTCACATTGCTCGTTAAAACAGATGATGTCACTTCTATTTTAATTATGGGCATAAACAGCATTAAGCAGGTTATCGCTGTTAATAAAACAATATATATAAGCGGTTCTGTTTTTACTGGTTTCGCTTTTTGATCTATGTCTATAGGCTTGATAATTGCGTTAAATTTTCCATTTAGAATCGCATAGACAAATAAGACAATAATCATCATTATGACTGGTATAAATGCATCCGAGTAAGCAATAAATCCTTCTATTGTGTAATACATGCTGATAGCTAATCCCGCAACAAAAAAGATGAGCGTAGCAACAAAGTTTAATGTGATGAGTTTCTTTGATTGAATGATGAACTTTTCTTTGTTAAAAAAATACAAAGATAGACAGTTAACGAACTTAAAAAAGATGGATAAAAACATGAAAAGATTGAGGAAAAAGAAAATGACTGTTTCTAAATCTGTCTCTCCTGTTAGTAAAACATTAATGAGCACAGCATGGTAATCAAATGTCGTGTCGATAATTGAATACAATGGAATAAAAAAGGTTGTCAAAAAAACAACGACAGAAAATGATATTGTGATCAAAACCATTAATGGGATTTTGGTTTTACTTAACTCGATTTCTTTCTCGCTTTTAACTCTCTCATTCGTGAGATTAAGCATTTTTTTACGCATAACATAAAAAACGAACATCGCAACAATAAGAATGACATTGAAAGCCATTAATATGACTGAAAAGGTCGAAAATAAGCTGGTCATAACTTGAAAAGCGATTAAAATGACTTCAAATATTAAAAAGTAAATAATCGAAAAAATGAACCCACCATTTTTTTTCCTAAAAAAGCTCAAAACGGATGAGATGATTGGAATAAGTGAACCATAAAAAATGAGTGTGATAAAGAACGCAAAAATAATGTCAATAGCGCCATCTGAGAGACCCTCAGAAATTTCGCTTCCTAAGACCCATATGGTGTCCCCCTCAAAAGGAGACGCCATGTTTGACGATATGATTGTTAAAATGGATAGAAACACAACCAGTTTCAATCCTAGAATCAGTGTTCCTAAGAACCAAGACTTTTTGAACAGATCTCTCATTTGTTTTCCCCTTTTATGTATCATTGATTGAATGTGTTACTAATATTTTAAATCTCCTCTGGGTGCAATTTAGTCTTCACGTGCTTTTGCTCTTTTATTCTCAAAGCGTTTTGTGTTACTTTAAGTGAAAATGGAATAAGTATGCAACACGTTATCAAAATGAGAAGCATGAAGTAGATGTTATTCGCCAAATTAACTATATCTTCCAACGTTAACACGAGGGTTCTCGCAGGTAAAATCATGTGGTTAAACTTAACGTGCTGAATCAAATAATACTCAACATTTAATTCAGGAACATTAGGGCTTGTCATCAAAAAATATGTGTTACGATTTTCTAGTGTCTCTTCTGGTCCTCTAGTTCTCACAATCAATATTTCACCGCGTTGTAAAAATGCATCTCTAACATCTCGAATATCAGAATCAAGGGCTTTTTTATATCGTTCTTCACTTGCATATACTTTGTAGTCGTACAACAGCAAATTCTCATTTTCTATCACCGCTAAAGAGCAGGCAATGACCATAGGAAAATCTTTACTAAAAATGTGTTTAGGTGAAACAATAAACAATACAGTAGTTAACAATAAAACAACGCTATACAAAATCGTTCTTACCCACAATAGTTCAATGGATTCTTGCTTTCCCAAATCTGTCATGCTCAATCCTTAATTAAGTGAAAACTGATGGTTGCACGTTCTTCTCCAATAAAAAAGGAATAGGTTGCTAAGTAGCCATTATTAATTTTGGTTAAGTAGATGGTCACGTAAACTTTGACACCATCTATAGTAACTGAAGTATCTACGCTAAGCAAAAATCTTGAAAGTTGGGTCATTGTCATGTTATCAAGTCCCTCATAAACGACTTGATAATCTTCTCCTAATTGATGAAGGAGTGCTTGGTCTAGATTTGCAGAAACACGCCCAGCATGATTCACCGTAAGACGAACATTACTAAGAAGTTCCCCCACTTTTGAAAAGGATAAAAAATTTCCAAGATAATAAAACTCTGATCCATCATACTCATAGTTTTTTATGATGTAGACTCCCGCCAAATCTTCAGATCTAAGGTTTTCTAAATAAATCATAAAATCTTCTTTATCAATCTTCCGATCCCCATTTAAGTCCTCTGCCTTATCGGATTTTCTCCAATTATCATAATCCTTAAGGGAAAGATAGATTTCATAATCTAACTCGTTAATTTTTCGATCTCCATTGAAGTCTTCTGCATCATCAGAATTTCTCCAATCTCTAAAGGCCTCTTGATATTGATAGATATCGAAATCGAGGCGGTCAATTTTACTGTCTCCATTTAAGTCCTCAGCAAACTCTGATCTTCTCCAAACATCATATTCGTTTCTTCTATACCTGGCACAACCACCTGTGGTTGTAATAACAAGAAGAAGCAATACAAGCAGTATCTTTTTCATTTATTTCAATCCCCTTTATCGATTTCTCTTATGTTCATTCTAAACTAAATCTTGTCATTAGACAATACAGCACTTGATAATACACTAAAAAAAGCTCTTTATGTCCATAAACATGCTTTGATTATCAGTTTAATGGTCTATTAAGAGCGCTATTCAGTTTCTACTGAATCTCATAGTAATATATAATATGCTAATGTGGTTTTATGTATACGAATAATTGTAGTATTTAATGGCATATTCATTCTGCCATTCTACTACATTTTTAGCAGCAGTTTTCATGTGTGAGAAGGGCCTTAATTATAGATTATGGTGACCTGTATGGGTTCACACAATCATTCGTGACCTACAGAAAATAAAGACCTTTTAGTCTTTAATTTCACGTGTTGTTTTGGTGACTCTAGTGGTTATTCTGCTGCAAAAACTCCTCATTTTCGATTAACCTTTTAGATATTTAAACCAAGCTTATACATTGGCTATGACTACAATCTTTACACGATGGTGATTAATTGACTCTTTTTAGCATACTCTAAACTATGGTTTTAGACATCCTTATGGCACAACATAAATGTCGTTTTCAGTTTGATATGCTAAGTCTGTTCCCGTTAGTATCATAAGAAATGATGGTTCTTTTGTTTCATCTACCTTATCTCTTAATTTCAACAGACTTTTTCAGCTTTCTCTATCTCACTTAGTCCTGTTTTTACTTCAACAGCTCCCCATCTACCATCTGGAAGATATAAAATCATATCTATTTCTAAGTCATCACTATCCTTATAGTGATACTGTTTACCTCCAAAATATTCGATATAGATTGATAAGTCTCTTGAGCACAATGATTCGAATAAGAACCCAAATGTTTCCATATCCTTTATTAAATCGCTTGGTTTTGCTCCCAGAGCAGCTGCAGCTATGAATGGGTCAATCAATTGTCTTTTATCTGATGATCTAATCACACTTTTGCTTCTTAGTTTGGGATTCTAGGCAGGTACATTATCAATGATATATAGTTTCTCTAATGCTCTGATATATGAGTAAAAAGATTCATCGCTGATTTGATCTCCGTGTTCAATGATATCTTTTACCATGGTTTGGTATGAAGTCAATGTTGATATATTTCTAGAAAAAGACTTGATAACTGCTTTTGCTCTTGTCTGATCTCTTTTTACGTTGTCGACATCAACAATATCTTCACTCGTCAATGTATGATAGTAGTTTTCAACAGCAACAATGGCTTGTTCAACTGATAAATCAATCGTTCCAGGCCATCTGCCTCTACAAATATGTGCTAAGAGGTCTTTGATACTTACTGTAGATTTTTGAACACCCATCTTCATTTGATTGATAAAATCTTGAATAGACACTGATCCGTTAGAAGCGTTCATTTCATAAAGTGACATGGGTCTCATCTTTATTTTCACAATTCTACCCACACCCGTGTGTCTTTGTTGATCTTTAATGGGCTTTGCAGATCTAGTCAATATATACATGACTCTTTATTCACTAATTGAGTGTTAAAATCCTTTGATATCATATAAAGCCATGTAATTGGGTGTCGCAACCATGGATGCAACCATTAAATGCAAAAACCATACATCAAATCAAGTCATCATAACGTAAAATATAAAGTGAGGTGAATCACAATGTTTAAAGATCATATAAAAGCGTTAAGAATTAAAAACCATTACACTCAAGAGGATTTGGCGAACAAACTGAATATATCTAGACAGTCTATTTCAAAATGGGAAAATGGATTATCCTATCCAACTAGAAGTTTACTGCATCGTATGTGTGAGGTGTTTGATGTCAACATTGGTGACTTGTTAAATCAAGATGAAATGATGCTTATATCCATTGATAACAATGCGAATGTTAAAACCATCAAACAGCGTAATTTAGTAACATCACTTATTGTTTTGATTACTTTAATGGTTTTGATTGTTGTTTCGATTCTATTCAATAATAGATTGGGACGTCTTGAATCTTTAGACGAGTCGCCTGTGGGTCATCCATTGGTGGGGGTCATTTTCCTTGATCAAGATGGTTACGAATCTTATGATCAAGATGACGAATCAACACTTCTTGCACTCATTGAATCCAGAGACTACCCTTTTGTGATGTTTTATCAAGATTCAGACCGTTTCGATACAAATAAGCTATTTGATGGTGTCCATTTTTTAGCGTCTAATTCTCATCAAATTGAAGCAACCATCTATGTAAAACACGAAGCTTTTCCTCAATTCATTCACTATGCACATATACATTATGATGTCTTAAATGACATGCTCTTTTTAATCCCTAGAGAGACTTATTTGGGTATGACACCCGAATCTTCTCAGCGTATGTCATTGGAGGTTCCGAGCAATGATCGTGTTCCTTATGATCTGAACTGGTCATTTACATTATTGATTATCAATGAATTAAAACAGGTTGATATCTATCAATATAGTGAATCATTTAGTTTTATAACAAGTCATGAAATAATCATGGATCAGCAACTGAGCTTAGATAGTGAGACGTTGTATTTCATCATTAGAGAAACGTTTGAAACTATTGACAACCAGCCCTATATCATCAAAACGAAAGTGCATGTAAATGACTTTCAACGTCGTTATCTTTATCAGTTTAGAATCTTTGAAGAAAGTGTGTTTGCCACAAGACGTGTTTTTATCATTGACACAATGATATAAAGTCTGAATAACTAGTCCAATCATTTGAAAATAAAACTACAATACTTTTTTATTCATCACCATTTTGATGATGTTGAAAATTGTCATACTCAATGTGCTTTGCATTTCTGAAAAAAATGAGAACATGATCAGTTGATAGTTCCGTTACTTTTGAATGCGTTAGAAACATGTGAATCTCAAATATGCTATATTTGCTTCGTTAAGTTAAAGTGTAAACCCTTAAAACTAATGACAACATACGTTGGATTTTTTGATGAGATTTTGAAATTTGATAAAGAAGTCTTTGTTATCGCTTGGAATTTGCTTATGTTGAAGTAAATTTTTGTGATTTTCAAAAAAATATTAACATTTTGTAACTGATTTTTTCTTTTGCATGTGTTTCATTTTCAGGACATAAAATATGGCCATGGAAGTCTATAAAAAGAGCCCTTCCCACGGGTGAGAATAGCCTTAACTGTATACTATGGTGACCCGTATGGGTTCACACAATCATCCGTGATCATCAGACTTTAAAGACCTATAGGTCTTTAGTTTCAACATTTTTTTTGATGACCACAGTGATTTTTAGCAGCTTTTCCACCTTTATGTTTTCTCTTTGTGCTATATTTGCTGATATACTTAAAATCTAATTAAATAAATAACTAAATAGGTTATTCAATACTTTCACGTTTGGATTCTTAGCCATATTATAGATTCTAATACCATATTGACCTGGATAGTTAACTCTTGGCGTGACTCTTATATATCCACTTTTTTTAACAAGATTTTTATAGGTTATCAAGTCTTCTAACATTAGATTTGTTGTTCTTTCAAATATAATACTCCATTGTTTTCCTTGCTTAACTTTTGCTCCTCCTGCTTTATTTGATGTGTCAATTCTAATAACGTTAATATAATCATTTCTGAATCGATAGTCATCCATAGTCCATCTCTGTTCGGTCAAACCTTCTTTGTACATACTTAGTTCATCTAACAATTGATATAATTCCATAAACTTCCTTGTATGCTTACTTTATGACATATCAAAAAAATGAGCATACACAACCTTTCTATTTTTTTAATTTAACCTATTTAAAACTTTGTAGTTATTTTTATATTGTTATTTTGGCATTTACTAAATGAAACAATTTGGCTTTAAAAACTTGGGTTAAAATGATGAGGCAAGTCGTTCTTTCGCTTTGAAGATATTTTTTCTTTCGCTATCGTTAAGAATATAATCAATATCTATAACTTGGTTAAAAACGTTTTCTAATATGTTAACAACAATACTATTTCCTGCTAATTTATAGAGAGTGTCTCTTGAGAAAAATAAGGCGTTTTTTCTAGAATGAAGATTATTTTCTATTAGAATATCGTAATCCTTCTCCTCAAACCCCATTAAAAGAAAGCATTCCCTAGGTGTTAAAAATCTGAACTTTGATTTTTCATTAACATCAAAATATAGATTTCCTGAATTTGGGTGTCTATCTTGTCTAGTTGTTATTGTTTGTGCTCTACATGCTAGGTTATTATTTTCATCTAAAATTTTACTATTTTCGTTCCATATCTTACGTCTTGAAATAGTATCATTAGGTTGAGCTTCTAAAGCTTCTAGGTAATACTTTTCTTGACTATAATCAATTCTTAAAAAATGCTCTAAATTGGGTGTTTTTATGTTTAATTTCTTGGTGTTGGAAAAGTCATTTAAATCATATCTATCAAAATAGTTTTCTACTATTCTTTTTTTGTTTTCATCTGCTCCTACAAATACACTTAACATGATAATTCTTTTTCTATATTGAGGAATACCAAAATCCTCCGCATTTAACTTATACACTTTATTTAAATATCCCAAATCAATAAGTTTTTCTTGCCAATCAACAAAATTACCTCGATGTCTTTTTGCTTCAAGAGCTGTTACATTTTCAAGCAATAAGTATCTTGGCAAAGCATGATTTAATGTTCTTTTTTCTTCCAAAATACGCTCAATTTCCCATAAAAGACCGCTTCTAGTTTTTTTATCTCTATCCAATCCATGTTTATATCCATGAAATGATCCTACATTGGACAGATCTTGACATGGAAAAGAATATGTCAATAAATCAATATCATTTGGAATATCGCTACCTTTAACATTTTGAATATCTACCATATTTTTGTCTTTAATTATTGAGTTGTATATGTTTTTTAAAAGTATATCATCGAAAGTTTTCAGCTGCTTGGGATTCATTAATGACTTCCCATTTGAACTTAGATTGTACTTTGATAAAACATTAACCAATTCCTCTTTAGTCATGTCTAAAATTGACTGATCAATTTCTGTTTTGTTGTGTATATAGTTGTATGCTAAAAAAGCGTGTATATCCCATTCACAAGTTAGTTCTACTTTAATATTTATATTTCTTTTTGACGCAACTTTTGATAGCGCTCTTGCCTGTGAACCGATTCCCGAAAACATTTCTACTACTTTCATGATTATCATCCATACTTTCTTTATCTAATCATACCAGAATTGAGATGAAAATGCAAAAACATATTATACTAAAACACCTGAATCATCTAGTTTTTTCCTAACATGCCAAGCAACTTTATATTGAGCAGGAGAGGGCATTTTCTTTGGTACTTTCTTTGATAACTCACATATGTAATTCTTAATGATTTCAATCTCAGTTAATGTAAGTAAATTTCTCTTTACTCCTTCATTTAAAAGTCTGTCCCAATACATACCGTTTTCACTTATTGCTAGATTATATATTTGTAACTCGATATTAATTTTATCGCTTTGTTTCATATCTTTCTTTTCGATATGTTCTTGACTCTCGATTATATGTTTATCAATTAAATCGTTTAAGAATGCTTTTGAAGGGGTGTATTGAGCGGATCTAAACTTCTTCCACGTTTCTTCTTTTTTGGCATACTCAGTTACAATTATTCCTTGTGATTCATTCAAAAATTCATTTGCATCATATGCCACTTTTTTAATTTCTTCAATAAACGAAGGATATAGCACTTGCTCTTTCCAAATGCGATTAAAATCTACAGATTTTTCCTCTGGAACTGATGACAAAATCTTAGAAATTGTGTATGGGATTATATTTAGTTTAATACCTCCAATATTATACCAATCTGCTTTTTTGACCAATAAATCAACTGTCTTAAAAATGATTGCATAGCAAATCGCTTTATTAAAATATTTCTCGTTAAATATATTCTTATCTTTTTTCCAAAGTGCATCTATTTTTTTAGCAAATTCAGTCATGTTTTTAGCACGACCTTTACTTACTAAATCTGGTCTCAAAAACTGTCCAGCCATGATATATTTTGCCAAATCTTCCTTAACAATAACTTGATTTTTGGGGTATTTCTTCTTGAATTTATCAATTTCAGACTTCTTAAATAACTTAAACATTTCATTTTGATATTTTCCCCTTGATCTTTCATAATACCAAAACGTATTGTGTGTTTCACTTGCTTTAGGCGGTGCAGAATGCTTAAGCGATAGTTTTTCAATTTGACGATGGAATGGATGATTAGAAAATAAATCGGCATCAGTAACTTTGTTTTGACTATTTGCAAATCTTGAGATATTTTGAACCATTGTATCATAATCATCTGATTTGATTATTGTTAACTTCATGGGAACAAATATATTATCTAAATAAGCTCCATCTTTTTTCCAAGCAGACGTCAATGAAGCTGTTGTTTGGCCTCCATTAATAATTTGCAGGTCTTCTATCTTTTCAATCAAAGACTCATCTTTAGAAAACAGTATTTTCTTAGCAGTACATGCAATTCCATTATTATAAGTGAAAAACTTACTTGGTTCTTTATTAATGGTATGTCTTATACCTTTGTTTACTTTTCCTCGGTTGCTTAAAAAAGCTCTAACATTACCTTCTAACAGTCTTGACCCGTGTTCCCAGTAAATATCACTTAGAAGTTTCCCTGGTAAAATACACAAATATGCATCATAATCAATGTTTTCCCCAAAATCTGCTTTCAAATATGTTATTCCATTACTTTTATTATATCTTTTGAAATCAACTAAAATCGGTTCTTTATCCCTTCCTGAGTTTATAACATCAAAAATGCGTTCAATATCCCAAACATTCAGTTCAACCTGCTTGCCTTGATAATCTTCTAATTTTAAATTTGAAACACTGCTGCTTAATTTTTTATTAGTTATAATGAAAAGCTTAATTTTATCAATACTTGTGTCATTATCTGCATTAACATAATCAATAGTTAAATTCTCTTTTAACTCACTTGCTAGTTTATATATGTCTTGAGATGGATCAATAAATTTAAAAATAGTTCCATTATATGTTTCATCAACGAAATTCATCATTCTAGTTGCTATTTGATCAATTTGGGTCTGTGTTAATGATGTGATTGTTGTGTCGTCTATATATTCATTAGATAGAAGTATCAAAGATTTATCAATTTCATCAAAAGCATATAAATCAAACTTCATTATTCTGTTGCGACTGCCGGTTTTATAAAACTGTAATGGTGTTGAGTTGAAAATGTACTCCATATTTTCAAGTCTATCTATCATATTTTCAAGAAACATGTAGCTCGGCGTGACACCTTGAATAATTGAATCATTTCTTATCTCTTCGATGAACTCATTTACAAATTGCTCTAGAGTCATAATTGGCTCCTTTTAAAAGCATCTAACATGCTGATAATTATTTCATATTTAACATTAGAGATTGCACTTGGTAAACTTTGTTTATCTATTTTGGGGAAATTTTGGTTAACTTCATAATAATTTGTGCTAGCAAATCTATAGACATATGAATCATAATAATCTTCCATGTAATAGCCTATTTCAGCAAATTTTAGCATGAGTTGTGATAGATCATTAGCATTTTCAACGATAGATAATATTTCATTTGCTAACTTGTTTAATGAAACTTCGTTCGCCTCAGGGCTTAGCTTTTCAATGCTATATACTACTAAGTATCCAATGTTATTACTCTCTAATTGCTCTAAAGATGATATATATATAGTGTCTTTAGATACGGTTTTGATTTCAAACCAAACATCATCGTATGAAAAATCTTTTTTAGTTGGTTCTGTGCCTGTCCATCCACTTATCGTTTTAGATACGCCATATAACTTAAATAAATGATTTTTCATGAAAAATAATTCTCCTAAAAGACCTTTTATTTCAAATTCGGATAAAAATTTCCTAGTGGTGTTACTGAATCCTTTCCATTTTTCATATCTATTAACTAAAAAACTATATCCCTTATCAATGGTTGTGTAACGACTTGAGTCAATCATGTCATTGCAAAATATGTAAAACAAATCTTCATACTGATTATCTTCTAAAGAAAAATTGATGGCGTATTTATCATTGATTTTATAGTGATTAACTTCAATGGACTTGGTGCTTTTGACCTGAGTTCGCTTAAATTCACCTAGAAATCTTAATGTCTTTTGTCCCTTATCATTAAGACCGATAAGTAATTCAAGTGGATGTTTTTCATCCACCCTTAAATAGTGAGACGATTGATTAAATAACACGAACTTATTTTTTGCGTCATAATTATACATCTTCTTCATCATCCTTTTCTTTCATTACTTCCCACCAATTAGTACTCTCATTAATAAAGAAAACTTTGGTTTCCTTTTCTATGTTTTTAGAATCTTTTGGAAATCCAATGCCGATACCAACTGGTACTAGTTTTTTTCTATCAAACAAATCCACTATTTTATTTATATAAATAAATTCTTCCAAAGTGTGTTTGATTTTGTTTCTATCCTCTACTTTTTTTAACTGAAGGGGGTATATCATGAAAATTGGTTTTCTCCCTTCGATTAGGAATGTAGCATTTGAAACTTTTCCATCTTTTATTAATTCTTTTCTAATGTCTTCATTTAAGCCATATCGTGTATCAAAAGTGCCACCAAGCCGTCTATGAACACCACTAATCCTTAATGTGTCTAGATTAATAGTGTCGAAGCTTCTTTCAATCAAATGAATATCATTATTGTCCAATCTATGCATTTTGCCGTTTCCTTTAAGCAAAACAACATCAAACTGATCAAAATGATATTTTTTGATAACATCAATAATTTTATCTTTTTCAAAATAATTTAGTCTATTAGCTTCATGAATATGTAATTGTTCTAGAAGTTCAATGATTTTATTAGCTGGCACATTTTCAGCAAAAAGACTCCCCTCGACTTCTTGAAAAAAATTTCTTGAAACAAAGTCTACAATCAAGTTTTGATTATGAGTTATGTATGTTTGTTGTGCATGTATAAATGGAGTTTCAAGCACTTGTCCAAAGAGGTCATATGTATATACGTATCTTTTAGAAGTTCTCATTTTACTACGTCCTGTAATACCTAGTTTATCGCTTTCATTTCTTACTCGAATGCCAAATTCTCTAGGACTTTTTTTGCTAAGAACTAATTGTTCAAAATCTGTTTTTAACTCTTTAATAGATCTTGTGATTTCTTGGAAATATTCTCTCGTTTGCTCAAGCATCCAAACTTTACACAAGTTTTCATAGTTTTTTGGCTTATCTCTATAACCAAACCATCTGCCCATTTGCATTAAAACATCAAATGTAGATGTATTTCTATATAAATAACTTATAGTAAGTCCTTCAAGTGTTAATCCTCTAGATAAAGCAAGCCCTCCAATGACAATAACTCTTAATCCTCTCTCTTTGTGTTCATCATAATTTAGTCTTTTTTTCTTATCTTTAAAGGGCACTTTGTAAATTTTTATGTCTTTTATAGAGTTATATAGCGTATGAAAAATATCCTTCCAAGAATAATTTTCATTATAGTGTTTCAAGTAAACGTCTTGCAAGTTTCTAATATACTGATTCGATAGCGCTTCTTCTATACTCATACCTGAAGTATGTCTTATAGCATTATAAATATTCTCATATTTTTGATTTACCAAAAACTCTATTCTTTCTTGAACTTGAATAAATCTTGATACGTTAATCAGCATTGATCGGTGTGAATTTCTTCGATCACCTTCACCAAGATCTCTTATAGCATTAATGATTAAAAAAGCATTGACTGCCTCAATAAGAGAGTCAAAAATACAATCGCCTTGCCAATCTTTTTTATGTTTAAGTGGAAAATCATAAGTATAGTCATTTATTATTTGGACGGTATCATATGTCTGATCCTCGAATATTTTTACAGATCCAAAATAATTGCTAGGCGGATTAAGACTATAGATAAAATGCTCGGGAAATAGATCGCCTTTTAGCATCTCTGTTTCGCTATCAGGATCAATGAATACATTAGCAAAAGGAGTAGCTGTAAAGCCAACATAATTTGATTTGCTAAAAAGGTTTAAGAGTTTTCTAATTTCAGCATTAATCTTTGTAGGATCATAATCTGCTGTATTCGTGTTTATAGATGCGTTATCAGCTTCATCATCAATAATTAATAAAGATGTGTTGATTTCTTTTAAAGGTGCTTTTAAATTAATATTTGTTATGGATTCACGAATTTTTTTTAATGTTTTACTGTTCTTTTTAGTGATAAAAATGAACGGGTTTTCTTCATTTTTGAATCTTAAAAATGTGTTTTCGCCTTTGACCCCTGTAAAGTCATTGACTCTAGATGTTACAGATTTCGGAATAATAGCATTTTCATCTGAGTTTATACCAACGCCAACCCATCTTCTGCTATCTACATCATATCCTATAAATCCTTCTTCTACACGTATTTGAGTTTGACGTCTTAATGACTCTAAAACGCCCGTCAATAGAATAATAACTTTATATCCTGCATCTGCAGCTTTGCAAATCAAACCGATATAGTTTGATGTTTTTCCTGATTGGACATCACCCATTACAAGTCCTTTTCTGTGAAAGTTTTCTTTTTTATTGGGATCACCAAGAAAGTTCATTAAAGTGTCTAATGTATTATAATCTAACTTTTCGATAACATTAGTAGCCCATCCATTATCAAACAAGTGTTTTCGGTATCTATTCCAAAAAAATTGTGTGATGTTATCTTTTGATTGACTGTACCACTCACTCATATGATCATAATCATCAATTAGTGCAGTGCCATCCTCTTGATATATTTGAAACTCGGAATCTATATGTTTCTTCATTTCCAATATGTCTGATTGGTTTAGTCTCCAGTCATACATTTTAATGATATTATCTAAAATATCATAGAAAACCTCATCTGTATACTCATCATATTTACCAAACTGTTTGCCTAGATCATATGATGATCTAAAATTAGTTATAATTGTGTAAAAAAGTTTACCGTTCATATGTTTTTACCATCAATTCACTCTTTATATTTGCGCTTTTAAATGGTTCATAAGTGCATATTTGGTCAATTATTTGCTCTTTTTTTAAATTTCGAGTTTTCATGAACTCTTTGCATAATGCTACAGCTTGAGTAATTAATTTTTCTCTAATATCATCATCGATTTTATTTATTTCTTTTTTATCTGCAACTGAGTTGTAGATGTCTTTATATGGTAGAGAAAGTTCTATAAGTTCCAGCAACTTATCTATTTGTGTTATATGCTTATCTTCTAGTCCCTCAAATAATTTCTTAAGAATATATGAGTTCTTATTAATTTCATATGTTACTAAATTTTCTCTTTTATCTGTTTTTTTATTCCAAATAGAATCATTTTGAATTTGAATTGTTCCTTTATATTCATGAATTTTTCTTGACTTGTCTACTGCATCTGCAACTTCTCCTCTTAGCTGTTCAAGTAGTGATGCCGGTATTCTTGCTTTCTGCTTTTTTATGTCAATTGACCAAAGATCATCTAATGTATTGGGTATATCAACCTTTATTCTTGCGTTTCTAGATAACTCGTTTTTAGGTTTAATTCTAAACCATGTTCCATAAATCATTAAACGTCTATTCCTATAAATATAAAACCCTTGATTATCGATATTTTCTGCACCGCCAAGCTTTTCATAATCTTCTTGCTGCAAATCTTTATGGTATGGTAAGACAAAAACTTGAATGGCGACCTTTTCATTAGTTTTATTGCTGGTTTTAGTATTAATAAATTGCTCTGGCTTTATAATCGTTTTGGAATGTTTAGATAAAAAGGGGTCAAGTGGTAATACATTAACACCGTTAAATAAGATTTTTATGCCGTCTTCGATGAATCTATGAAAAACAAGAGCCACATGTGATAGGACACTTGTAATCTTTCTTAAAAATATGTCTTGTATGTTGTTGAGTAGTGTGACATCTACTTCTAGTTTATCTATTTTTTCCCAATATACAATTGTAAAAGTATTCCATTCCTTGACTTTATTGTAATTGGGGATTTTCATAATATCATTTTCTTGAAGTTCAATCATATCCCATGTGGAGGTTTCTTTAACAATATCTAAATCCCAGCAGAAACCATTTACATAATTGTATCTTTTTGATATAACACTAAATCTTCTACATTGAGAAATTGAAGCTGTTTTCAAACCTAAACCAAATCTTCCTAAATCATCTTTACTTCTTTCTTGATTTTTTTCAGTTCCAAACTTCATAGCTTCGATGAGTTCATCGCGGTTCATACCTTCTCCATCATCGATAACTTGAAAATACAATTCACTTTCTGTTTCTGTAGGATAAAACAAACTAATTAATTTTGCTTTCGCGCTCAAGGAATTGTCTATAATATCAGCAACAGCTGATTCAAAGTCATATCCTATTGATCTCATAGAATTGATTAGGGTTGATGCATTAGGTATGTTTAAAACTTTCTTAAATTCCATAACTCCCCCATAAATTTAACATTTGTTGTCTATTATTTACAATTATACGTTTTTTTAGCAAAATTGACAAATCTCAGCCAAATAAAACTAATCTAACGATTCTTTGTGAAAATCTGTATGTGATTAAAACTAAAAAGCAAGCAAAACTAATAGTTCTAAAAGATTAGGGCATGTTATTGTTCGATTCTGAAAAATATAGTCCAATTGATTGTTATAGAAAACAAAATTTAGTCATAATCGCATTCGTAAAAAACATAAAAACTTATGACAACATAAGTTAGATTTTTTGATGAGATTTTGAAACTAATTATTGAAGTCTTTGTTGTCGCTTGAAATTTGCTTATGTTTATATAAATTTTTGAGATTTTTTACAAACTTATCAAAATTATACTATCTTTTGTCTGTGCGTAAACGTCAAATATTAACACTATATCAAAAGAAAACCACTTAGAGGATCGCTCTAGGTGGTATTTCTGTATGAGGAGTTGAAATCTCACTTGGTGGAAAATGACGGATTTTTATGTGTTTTTCAGAGACTTATCAAGCTTTGGTGAGTAAGGTAGTAAATCTTTAATCGGTTTTGTTTGAATATGATCTAGAACATACTCTAAATACGTTGAAACATTTAAATCATTCAACCGCGCTGTTCTAATGATTGAAAAAAGAAGTGTTGTGTATCTCGCACCATCATAAGAACCTGAAGTCATAAAGACCTTTCGGTTAATCACGAATGGTTTGACGGCTCTTTCTGCGATATTGTTAGAAATTTCGATATATCCCGATGTGAGATAGGTTGTAAGTTCTGGCCAGACTTTCTTTGCGTAGTTGACTGCACCCTCTAAAGCAGATCCTGATTTATAGACATGGTTAAAAAGAAGATCCTCAAGTTCTTTTAAGATAGGAGGGTGTTCTTTGTTGCGACGAATGAGGATTTCAGGAGCGATGAGCTTTTCCTTCTTATACATAGACTCTAGATAAAAGAGTTGACCGATAACATCTAAAATCTTTTTTGCGTAACTGCTTGATACGTTTTCTTTGGGTAATGTTTTAACGATGTCAGAAAAGCGTCTTCTCACATGGGAGAAACACCTTTGCAGTTTAATCTTAGGGTTATCCTTCTTTAGTTTGGTGTATCCTGCATAATCATCGCACACGATGGTCCCCTCATAATCTGATAACCAAGCTGCTGTCCGGTCAATCGCTCTTGATTCATGAAAGTCATAAAGTGCAATTTGCTGGTCATAATAGCTCGACGTATAGACATAGACGTAGCTTTTCTTGCGTTCTTTATCGGCTTCAGGACGCTTGCTGATGGATAAAGTGGTTTCATCTGCGTGAATCACTTTCGCCTGGTTATGCAGTAAATCCTCTTTCATCTGATGATAAAGTGGCACTAAGATATTTGACATCTTTGCCATATAAAGCGCTAGATTCTGTTTTGAAATCTCAATGTCAAGTGTTTCTTTGATATGTCTCGCTAGGTGTTCAAAAGGAATCCCTAATTCGTATTTATGATAAGTAATATAAGACGCGAACGAATGCGTCATAATACTTCCTGGAAATAGAGATGTTGATAAGGGATAATAAATTTGATTATTCTTAGGATTACAGACGCTGCATTTGCAGCTTTGTTTGATAATTTTTGTTACTTTAAGCGTTGCAGGTATGGATTCAACGACATATCTAACCTTCTTTGAAGCGATGCTTAAATCATGTCCACAGGATGGACATGCATCTGTTTCTGGCTTTTCGTATCTCGTTTCACTTACGTGTCGCTCAAAATCAAAGTTCTCAAAGTTTCTAGACTTTTCTTTTCTGATCTTTTTCTCTTTGACGAGTGCTTCAACTTCATTGATGATCACAGGCGTCATCACTTCAGTTTTTGGGATAAATGTCTTAACCCGCTCGATCGTATATTTCTCAACGGCGTTTTCTTTTTCTTTAAGGACGAGATTCAGTTTCTCGTTCGCCTCAAAAAGAAGACGGAGTGTCTTCTCAAATTCATGTTGGAGATTGCTGTGTTCTTTCGAAAGGACATGCTGCTTTTCTTCCAGTTGTTGATTCTGTTCTTGGAGACGCTTGATCTCTTTTAACGCTTCTTTTAGGTTCATACACTTAGTATAACACATATTTATTACTTTTACTATATACAAAGTATATAGTAACTTACTTTTTAATACCCGATTTCTTTGTTTTTCTCTTCCATAATCTTTAAGCCTCTTAAAATCTGTTTTAAATCAGACACTTGATACCCACCACTCCTAGTGATATCGGGCCACTTAAATTTGGTGAAATTGATCTTATTAATCAGTAACCATGTCCCATAATCATCCTCATAATAGATTTTGATCGTTTTTCTATCCTTTGAGCAGAAGACAAACAAAGTATGCATCATCTCAACGGGGGTGAAGTTACAGCAGAGTAAGATTTGAAACTTATGCATACCCGCTCTCATATCAATCTCTTTGGTATAAAAGTAGATTTTCTTAATCCCTTTATAATCGATCATAGATGAGTCCTACAATCTTTAAGGCTTGTTCAAGTGAGGTTGTGATTTTCATCTCTTTGGTCTCAATCACCACGATCGAATGATCAAACCGTGTAAAGTGTGTCGACTTCTTCGTGATTTCATTGCTCTTAAGCATATTTAAGCGCACATCCTCTTCATCCATTAGAACACCTTCCTTTGAATCAAGATTGTCAATACGTATAAAATCTCCTTGTAAATGATGATATGCGGCGATCCAATCTTTAAGTGTTGATCTATTGATGTCCTCTTGTCTTGCAAACTCACTTAAGCCTAGTCCTGATTGTCTATATTTTTTTGACCATGTCAAGTCTTTGTCGATCTGTATAATGTTTTCCCATATCATTTCTCCTCGTTTCATGGTCTTAGGATACAAAAAAACACTCTATGTGGCTAGAGTGTTAATATTTGACGTTTACGCTTTAGTGACTCCAATTTTGACATGAAAAAACATCGACTTTTTAGCCTTACAAAGACAAAAAAAGCCACTCTCATGGGTGAGAATGACTACTCGGTTAAGTATGGTGACCCGTACGGGATTCGAACCCGTGAATGCATGCGTGAAAGGCATGTGAGTTAACCGTTTCTCCAACGGGCCATTTGGTGGCGGAGCAGGAGGGATTTGAACCCTCGCACC